>Ga0307507_10004556_pt1 | contig 24323 bp, 22 predicted proteins | sample 7_EM_MG_FD_207223 | JGI IMG/M metagenome (GOLD analysis project Ga0307507, IMG submission 207223) | Populus trichocarpa ectomycorrhiza microbial communities from riparian zone in the Pacific Northwest, United States - 7_EM | ecosystem: Host-associated > Plants > Roots > Unclassified | place...
ATGTTTGGTCTTTTATTGGATTCTCGAAGCGAACTGAAGAAGTAACTGTTCAACCAAGTATATTGAAAACTCTGTCTGTCGAAGTCAGCTCTCTCTAAGTCCGGAGAATAGCAGTTCTTAAATACACTTGTCAGGCTTACCAGAGCCTTGTAAACAATAACCATAAAGACTCCCAAAAGGGTAGCCTTGAAACGTTACATAAAACATATCAAGTATCACACGATACCTTGACACAATAACTAAAACATACTGAGTATGAACGATACTCGACCCCAAACATAAAACATCATGAGTATCAAACTCAATCATAAAACATACTGAGTATCAAACGATACTCGAAACCAAACATAAAACATCATGAGTATCAAACTCAATCATAAAACATACTAAGTATCAAACGATACTCGAAACCAAACAGTAACCTGTACCGGTTACATCTTCATTGTCTATACCAATACTCCTATTGCACCCCTGTTGCACTTCCCACCTCCCACTATCACATGTCTCCTCTTGAGCAGACCTTATTCCATCAAGGCTTAGCAAGTCCGAATGGAAACAGTTTATTTTAGCAATAATGGCAGTGTGGAGTATAGAGCCTCGCGAGGATGATCTCAGACTGAATCAAACAATAAGCCAGACACCGAAGATGATAATATTGTAGAAGCTATGGGTGGAGGGCTACGTCACCAGTCACAAATAGTGGATAAAGAAAAAGATAATCCCATATTAGCTCTATAAGTTTCGACAAGCTCTATGTCACAGAAGTCAGGATTTATGAGGAGGACGCCCGCTGCCCAAGGAGACATGATGTCCTATAAAGCCTATACTCCACCAGTGCTCCCATCATTGATTGTAGCAGGATATACCTTGCCACTTGCCACTCACCATGCTACTACGTCGAGAGTACTCACTACTATAAGGACATTTCACCTTGTAAGCAGTCATGGGGACACAAAGTCAGAAGAGTAGATACAGTTGTAATAATATTGGCCAAGGCTCGCATTCTGTGGTATACCCTGTTCGTTGCCCCACTCTTTGGACCAATGACTTTGATGCCTGAGGTACTAGTGGACAGTACTTGGCATAAGGGGCACGATTGGATCCTTGGTTTAAAGTACAGAGACAAAGCTTTTCGTCTGGTACGGCAATGGCAACCCCACTCTCACCATACATTTATTACCTATACAACCACAACTCCTTAGAATGAACTCAAAATCTATGTATATATCCAGTAGATATAGGAAAACTTCTATCTAAAATTTTAGAGAAAAAAAATCAATACTTAGTATACCATCTCTTTGCATCTAGAAAAGCAACCACCCTTCTAGGCATAGACTCCCTCAGGCTTTTCAAACAATCCCCTTCAATATCCTGAGTCCAAACCACATCAAGACCCTCTGCTAGACATCTTCTCATACTATCTGGCCCCCCCTTAGACTTGTGAATATTGGGAAAGTGCTGGTGTACCTTTACCTTCAACCTCAATAGGATTGAGGTCAGGGGAATTGGGTGGCCATTCCATAACCTGTATGTTGTTTCCTGCAAACCAAGCCATAGTATCTCTTACAGTATGTATCTTTGTACCATCCTGCTAAAAGATAGGATCCCCAACTGTGTCCTCCACCTCCTGCCAGACATCAACTAAGCCATCCTCCAAAACTTCAATATATACAAACCTATTCACACTCTTGTCAAAAATAGGAATCAGAGGACCCTTATTGTTACCCCAAATACAAGCCCATACCATCAACGTTATCGCAGGTCCTTTTGTTACCCCCTAAATGCAGTCTTTATGCCACTCTTCCTCAGGAGTTCTGAACACCCAAATACCCTTAAGATCTTTGGACCTTTCAACCATGCATTCATCACTAAAGATGACCCCCTCAAAGTCCTCCTGTGTCCAATCCTTATACTTCTTGGCCCAAGCTAGCCTCTTGACAGCATGTTCATCTTTCAGAAATGCTCCTTGCCTGGCTCTCGACTGCTTGATATTGATTGATGCTAATGCTCGCTTGATGGTCTTAACTGAAGCATGTGGTACAAGCTCATTGTGCAATTCTAATAAGGGGAGGCGGCGTGCCTTCTTAGACTCTATAACTAGGCGGTGATGGGTTCTGGTATTGATAATTTTGTGTCTTCCAGGCATGGGGAGGTTATTCGAATCACCCCTCTTTTGGAAGCAGTTGTAGAAACTCAAAACAGTACTCTTGGGACAACTTAAGATCTTCCCAATTTCAGAAAAAGAGAGAGATTTTCCTTTCAAGGCAACAATTTGCCCTTTCTCAAACACTATGAGATTGCTAGTCTTTTCTGGAGGCATGGTTGTTGAGGAGTGGTTGATCGTTGAGGTGGGGTTTTTTGAGGGGTTGCCTGATTGCCGCCGATCCGACGTATAGCTTTGTCCTAGTACTTTAGGAAATATTGGACCATTAGTGGATAATATAATTATAGTTTGTGGACATAAATACCCAGAGCTGACGCCCCTCTGCTGGCCGGTATACTACCAATTCTGAAAGATACGCACTAGACACTATAGGGTAAGTTAGTAGTTTGTTTCCTACATGAAAAATCAGATTGGAAAATTATACAATTCCACTGAAGATCCTAGCCAATCACGCGCAAAGTGGACACTCAGCTAGAATAGTACAGATTTATGTGCTCCTCAAACAGCTATGAAGTTGCTGTCTCCCAGTTCCCATGGCTTCTTTCAATGAATAACAAGTATTAAACTCAGCCCAGAAATTCACATTTTCATTTGAGCCCTCTAGGGTCCTGAGACCATATGGGACATATACTTCTGAGCAAGGAAAATGTGTAGGATTGTCCAACATGATTTCCTTGGGCATATCAATACTACAATAATTTGGTTACCATAGCCAATCCAATCTTAGACACTATGAGCTTGGCAAACATGGGTATATAAGAAATCCTGTAGGTTCAAGTCGGATATGGTAGGAGGTGAGCCAGAACCCGAACCCACCTTGTGTTCCCCCAGAGACTAATATCATCTGAACTACCAAAGACCGTTTTGTCGAGTATACTCAGATGTAGGCTGATTACCCAGACTGGTCTCAGCCCACGATTCTGGAAAAGATTCACAGGACCATCTGTCCAATGATGGAGAGGGAGCAGGGGATCCCACAAGATTGCTGTGAAGGGTATATCCACTATGGCTTACAATATTTCCTATTTTCTGAGTTGAGGTGTGAAAACCCCTAATCCCCATACCCAGGCTGGCTAATGTTTATACTATAGCTTTAACTACATGGTTAGACCATGTAATGGAGCGTTAAGCCTTATCCTGAATGTGTAGCTTACATGCTTGCTGGTGGAGAATAGTATTTCTCTCTAAATTCTATTTCTATAATTATGGAATCACATATGCAAGGGTTAACCAACTGTCTTGAAAGTTTATATACTATCTTAGATCACTTAATTGAAGTGCATCACAATGTATTAGAACATTATGTGAAGCCCATATGTGGATGTCCTCCAGTTAGGTTTATAAGATGCATATTTTGCTATACTGGGATTTAGAGTTACAATACCTTTCACATTTGCTACAAACAAATACCAAAGGTGTTCCTACATCAAATACAAGCCCTATCAGATCTTATTACTTGTTTTCAAACCATGATTTATACGTCTGGTTTCAATTTTCTTTACTACAATTATAAGCTAGAAGCTATTTTCACCCATTTCAAAATAAAGTGAGTATACAAGAGGCAATTTTTATTATTATTAGATAAACACCCCAGATTCTGAATCTCCATATTTAAAAGTACCTTCTAAGCAATTTTCAATATGGTAGCACTGCTATTTATTGAGATAAAAAAATATACCCTTGATTTTCCAGTCGTTGCCATTGTGAGCCGCATAGCGGTAGCGAGCCGCTAAGCTGTGAATTACGTTACTGATTTCATTTGTCACGAATTTGAAAGGTGAAGATGAATTGTAGGATTGTCTTTCCTCTATATTTATTATAGAAGTATGCAGGGAAATGAAATTGTGCATGGAGTGAAATGGATGAGTTTGGGGAACTATGGAATGGTTAAGATGGTTTCCTTATACTTTATAATAATTGTTATGTTTCGTTTCGTTAGCTTTTTTGAGAAGGAGAGAGACAACATTTGCTTATCTTTTAAGCCGAGTCCTAGTCTAGGTTCGTGTGTTCGCGTGTTTGACTGTTGCTCCCTCAGTCTGCCAATCCACGATAGCCATATCCTAAGAGTTTGCCCATAGAACGCGGTTACAATGGCACGCGTCTAACGACCCAAATCGCTACTTCAGGGTTTTACCAGTTTTAAAAGCCCCTGGCTGATAAGCGAATTTACTGTGAGAATATTATTTTTTTCTTTATTTCGGGTTTATGGCCATTCATATAGCCTACAGTCAACCCCGTTCCAGCAAGTGCGGCCCACTTCCGCAGGCCCGCCGACACCAAAAACACCATAGGCCAAGGCAGACGTAGTCCCGGCACATCAATCCCATCCAAGGACACTGCTCCTTCCCCTCGCTCTTCCCTCGCCAATTGTTTTCCCAAGCCAAAAATCACCTTCTTCAACATTCTCTTCCTCTTCTATTACTATCCTAAACCTCTTATTTTTCTTCCTCCTACCGGTACTCCCCCAAATACCATCTTAGCTGAAGGCTCCGACGGCCGGACTCCTGAATCAACCTATCCACCCTCTCCACCATCTTCCTCCACCCTAGCTCCTTCCTCCTGGGCGGGACTGCCACAAACTTCCTCACTAAGTACCAAACCCCACCAACCCATGGGCCAGTGGGGCACAACGTCCGGAGCACCTCCTTCCCGTGAATGATTACCAGAACCCTCGACAATTTGCAGCCTTGTCCTCTCCTCTCCTCCCCCTTCCCTCCTCCCACCAACCGCCATGAGCCCTCACAACTCACAATCCCCACATCCTTCAGCCCAGCCGAAACTCCACCAACCCCATCCTCCCACCTCGTGTGCGGATACTCGCCATCTAAACGGACTGCTATTGCATATTACTAAAAATTAGCCAAACCTCACCATTTTGGTTGGATGCAATAGATGCCTATTTTAAATAGGCCACGACATTTCGGGTACTTTGTGCCAGCCCCGGTATAGCCTATGGCATAAAATACGCTAACATTTTGGGTATTACCAGGGGTTACTCGAGTGTCACCACACTGCTATATCTTCCCATAGGTTGCAACATTTCCCCATCGCTTGCAGTTATTTTCCCATGATAGAGTCCATCGTAACTTACTCGAGTACTGATGGTTGATTTTTCGTGTGTTTTCAATACCGTTACCGTATTCCTCGTTCTCACAAGCTCTCACACTATAACCCCTGATTGGCCTTTGACTGGAACGTGCCCAGGCGTCTGCATCCCCACTAGATAGCGGAAATAAGAGTGACCCCTTATGACGGGACCACCTAACAGAGGATTTCGCTATCTCGGTTCCAAAGCAAAAGAGAGAAGAAAGCATTGGCCAACCACCTTGTCTTTTTGAGAACAAGATTGTGCACTTTGCCCGAGTACCGCACTAACCGGTTATATTCGGAATGGCGCTGCCCCAAAGTACTTGGGTACCAGGGTTAGTCCGTGAACACTTCCAATAACTAGCCGTAGTTTGTATGCAGCCAAGCCCATAACTTGCGAAAGAGAAGAAATTCCGTGAACGGTTTGCGATTTTTACTCGCCAGGAGGGGTATTTTGGGCAACTTGACCAATACAACAGTGTTCACGGGCCAGCCCTGGTACCCGAGTAGATAGAAAAAGCCAGTTACCGCCAACATGGCTCTGTAGATACTCAGCCTCCCCAAAGAGTCACCCGACTTTCTTGTGAGAACAATTACCAACACCGGAGATCTGGGGTAGGCGGGTTCCAACTGGCTTGCCCTGGGATTGCAATGCCGTCAGGTGGTAGATACCCGAATGGGTAGTATCTCCCTTATATACCGGTAGTTTAAGAATAAAAAGTCCTTGAAGAGTAATAAATAGAATTTTCAATAAATGAGCCATCAAGGTTTAACAAATACAGAAAATTAACCAAGATTAATCAGTCACCGAGCTATCACTCGCTCTTTTTTTTATACAGTATTGGCCTGCCCCGCCAGCCCCTCACAATTACGCTACATGTCGATCCTTTGCGTTAGCTTCATTCCGAATATAACCAGTCAATGCTGTACGTCAGGTATTGAGTCTAGCTTTTCTTCTTGCGGGTCTTTTTGGCCAGTAAAACTCGAGTTCGCCTCACTTTTTTATTTTTATTTTTATTTCCTCTATAATAATTTTTTCTCGTCGTGTTATAAAAGCTACTCATAAGCATTAGCACATACTTCATCCTACAAAAACAATAAAAATAAAAACTCGACATAACCCTATTCCTAATATCTCCTACCCCCCCGTTGGCCCCCTAGGGAGCTCTACAATCATTCTCTCTAACAGCTTCCATCTTATCCAACAACTCTTAGTTCGCCTTACTAACCAACGACCCTCTGTACTCGATATCCCTGCCACCCCCAGTCACCACGCAGCTGATTGCCAGTGCTAGCCCCTATGACGCCAGAACCAACTCCAGTCCTCAACGTCCCGGGATGGGTCGTATTGAAATTGGTGTAAGCAGAATCGGAACACGGTGATTGGAAAAAGATGCGGCCAACCCGGCCTCTGCGTACTCGGGTACCAGGGTTAGTCCGTGAACACTGTTGTATTGGTCAAGTTGCCCAAAATACCCCTCCTGGCGAGTAAAAAATCGCAAACCGTTCACGGAATTTCTTCTCTTTCGCAAGTTATGGGCTTGGCTGCATACAAACTACGGCCAGTTATTGGAAGTCTTCACGGACTAACCCTGGTACCCAAGTATATCTGAGGACCCATACTAGATTAGCATTTACTTGTTAGGGCGCTTCTCTTTTATTCCCCGCAAAAACACTTTATTCACTTCAGATAGTCTTAGCTATCTAAGCACATCTACCCTATCTTCGTTCCTGCAAAGATCCCTTGTGCGCCTATAGCCTCATTCACCTACTCAGCCCTCCACCGGTTTTCTTGCCCACTGGCGCACTCGCTTGCCCACCTGTCTGCCTATTGACTCACCCATTTACCTTTTCGCTTGCTAGCTCGTTTGCCCTTCTCCCCACCGGTTCTCCCGGGTGTTCCCGAGCCCATCGCCCCCCTCCCTTACCCGCCTGTTCCCCCACTAACTCACCAGTTGGCTCTCCCATGCACTCGTTCACTCGTGCGGCTATTCACTCATTCTCTTGCGCGCCCATTAGCTTCCTCTCCCATTCCTTTGTTCGCCTCCATACCCTTCCACTGGTTGGCTTGTCCATTCACTCTTTTGCTCTGCTGTTTGTTTCCATTCCCTTGTTCACTTGTTTGGTCGTTAATTTGTTAATTTGTTGACAATACAAGCCAACCACCAGCGCCCTACGGCACGGCCCTAGTATGGCCCCATCGTAATTAAAATGGCTCAGATCACGAACACTTCTAACGACTAGCTATAAGTTTACTCAGAACTTTAGAAGAGAGCCTTTACTCTGTTGGAAAGGATCTCCCTTGACACTTGCACAAAGAGGTACTGCATCCACTGATATAATTCACTAACCCCGTTCCAGGATGTGTTATTTCCGGCGTAGTAATATATTATATTGCTTCAGATTTTGCCCTAAACAATGGATTATTGCTGGCAAGTTCAAGTTGGTCTAAAGTGACCAATGAGAAATGCTATCTGAAGTCCAATTCCGCTCTCTAATTTGACCCGAAATATAATAACACATCCTGAGGCGGAGTTAGTGAATTTGATCAGTGGATGTAGTGTTCTCAATGGGCCTGGCCTATATAACCTAGGCCGGCCTACTCTTCGCAAGCCGCCATGCAGTTTCGACGGCAAAAATTGACAGTTAATGCTCTCCGATCACTAAATAGCATTGAAAATACAAGAACAATGTCCCTTTATTAGCAAATATACCCCAGATACAGCAGTTAATTAATTAATTAATTAAATTATTTGTAGAAAAAAATCGAGGACGCGGAAGCTGAAAGAGGTTGGGGAATCAAGATACTCTTAAAGCGATCTGTTCTCAATGCTAATCACACGGCCTATAGGTCCCTATGAAGCCTGATAGGCTTTTTTCCGGAGCGGCCTGCCTTGGCCGATACAGGCCTACCTTACTGGTGTCAAGGCTATGGCAGTGATCCGGGAGCTCGTAAATATGCGTGATATTGTCTTACACGGGAACCCTATTGCCCAGCCCAAGATAACTAACAACCATTTTAAACAGTGCCGGCACGAAGGATTCACAATATAACTCGCAAATAGAGAGGAAACAATAGGAGGATTGTATTACCATTGGGTGCCCATTGTCCACCACTAACTTAGCACCACAACCCTGGAACGCTTACCACAGGTAGCTCGCAACCCGATGCCCAACAACTCAAAAATAGCAACCGGACTCTAATACTTCGCACTGCTCTAATAGCTAGTGCATATTTTGCACGGTCGCGTGTCCGACTACTAGTGGTACTCGAGTTTTTTCCATAAGATATGCTTCGGTAAGGCATATTGCTTTCTCGCGGGGTTGCGATAGCCGCTCATGAGGAGTTAAATGTTTCCCTAGAGTAGGTATGGAGGAGATGGATGCTTGCTGCAAGTGCTCATGATCTTAATACCTGGGTGCGTTCAGCTACTATATTTTCGACATGTAACGATGACTCGGCAGCCGAACATAACCTTGTCGCTTCACATAACCTTGTGGTTTACTGTAACTTTGATGTGATGAAAGCATATATGAAGGGAGGTGCTATTTAAGCCTATAAAAATACACAAGCTAGCAATTTCAGGTATTAGGTGACAAGCAAGGCTGTGAAAACAGATATAGAGTAGAATGTTATGTGCAGAAGGCTCCTGGAGGAATTGATTTGAGCCACGAAGTTACGTTAGCCCGTAGAGTTTGTGTTGAGCTGTAGAGTGATCGAGCCGCCGGACACTCTTTCGAGTTCCCTTGGTTGCGAGCTAGCGAGCCTTGGGGCTACTTGTACCGCGCTCCAGCTACAACCTTGGCACGAGTATTATTACGCTCAAATCAGGATAGTACGATCCTACCGTACTCGTGTCTCCGCGCCAAGATTGGGCACCCATTTTGGAATAGCCTCTCCAGGCCTATGTGAGGATAGCCTTGATGCTGCTTTTCTCAAGCACGACAATAAATTTAAAGTGTGAGGTCATTCTCATATATCGCCCTCACCGGCTACTGGCACTGTTCACCGCAAATTTCAAACAGCACGAATACTATACTTTTTATGAGTTCGTGATGGCTATTCCAAAACGGGTGCCCAATCTTGGCGTGGAGACACGAGTACACTGTATGTAAGTTACTAGTACCGTAAAATTTCAAAAATAACGAACACGCCCGGGCCGGGGAGGAACTTTGCATGATTGGTTAACACTTCTCAAATACCAGATTTCGCTTTTGTCTTTGTGCCTTGTGCGGCGTGGTTGCCCATGAAGTATTCAGATCTACCACTTAGATTCTCTCCCTTCATGCATCTCCAGCCCGGGCGTGTTTTTTATTTGCGAAATTTTACGGTAATACATACCTCTCCCCTCCTGTCGGTACTCTTTCAAAAAGTTCACTTTACCGGACTCAATTAACGTCTTCCACGCCATAGCGAGCGCCCGGCATAGCGAGCGATCAACCCAAATCCTAGCCACTATTTAAATCCGGACTGAAAGGTGGGTTGGCACAACCCATTGCCAATCTAGCAAAGCACACAGGACTCAGTTCGGATGAAAAGAGCGGGGTCTCGGGGGTTGGTGGAAAAATGTATTCCCGGTTGCCGGGCCAGTGCGGGGTCATAGCTCCAGGATACTGGGTCCGTGGGCACCTATTAGAACACCTTGCTGCCACCCTTCTCGACTCCGACATCCTCATCCTTCCTACAGATCGCGTTCTTTATTGACTGCTCGCGTTTTTTCATTGCCCACCCGCCTCCCCGGACCAACATCTAGGCACCCTCATTGCCACACGTGGACATATCGGTGGTAACGATCTCCCCGGGCAAGGGCAGCGACAACCTCACCAAAGCCTCCGGCAGTGGAATCTTGGGATTGAGGGCCAGGATGCTGCCCCCGGTGATATTCTCTTCTGGCATCGTTGTTATCTTATTTCCTTGGTTTTTCCTTCATGCTGTATCTGGCCTTTCCCATCACACTTTCTCGGCTTTGGAAAATTAGGTTGAGCCAATCACATTGCCTAAACTTGCAGATAGCTCGCTATGCAGGGCGCTCGCTATGGCGTGGAAGGCGTTACCCAACCACCTAAATTCCACTCCACTCCATTTCATACATAAGCTCCAATCCCAGCGCCTAGACAGCCCCCACAATCATACTAAATCAAACTCCCTATCCACTGATCATTCCATTCACTCAACGAACTAGGCATTCCAGAAGCTGTCACAAAGGGGAACCAGCAAAGCCAAACCAAATATGCCTGCTCAGATACCCACCCTCGCACTTGTTCTTTGGTAACCCTAACCCTTATGATACTAGCCCGGCTAGTAGGCACGAGTCTAGGGACATTTACGCTCCAAAAGGCATCTTCTCACGTGACGCCCCAACGCGCCATTAATATTGTGGTGTCCAGTGGTGGACCCGGGATGCAAATGGCAGGGGTTGGTGATGATAATGGTCTGTGGGGAAGGAAGAGGTGGAAGAAAAAGACAAGGCAGAGTGATCAGTGACTAAAAGGGTCTTCCGCGGGGGAGAGGGTGGAGGGGTGGAAGGACTGGGGGAGAATTATTATTTGCTCCTGTTTGTATTGCAATTCCAGCCTAGGAGGGAGGGAGACAAGACTCTTGGTTTTTTTATGGATAAGTCGCCAAGATGTTTTATTCCGTGGTGCCAGTATTAGCCCAAGGAGAGGCCTTGGGGTGGTATCCGTTTCCCCGTATAGTCCAAATCTTTTCCTCCACCCGACATACCTGATACCCTATCGCCGTAGTTTGCGCAACCGATGTTTTTCTGTAATTGTATTTGTTCTTTGACTGCGAAATTGCGGATACGTAATTTATACGCCCGGAGGAGGGTAGTTGAGATTGTGGAGATTGTGGTGTTTCTTTTTTTTCACTTTTCTTTTGACTTACATATAAACGTCTCCTTTATTTCTTATCATCAGAGTGGGCTGGGAATAAATGGAAGAAAAGAGATAGATGTGTGAATCCACAGAGGAATCGAGGTGATCTTGTTATATTTCATAATATATTATATTATACTCCTGTCTTTATCATTAGTTTATAGGTGACCATGAATATGAGAAGTCTATAATATACTGACAGTTAGGCTTATTCCATTCCTCTCACTCTACCACTTCATTTATTAGTTATCCTCTAATAATCCCCCCACGACCCATCCTTCTGCTTTTAACTATTACTCTAAGCGACTAGGGATCCAGGAGAGGAAAACTTTCTGCATCACGCTTCATCACCCCCTCCAATTCACTTGCTGATCACGCTCCATTCCAAACCATCTCATACTGACTTGCTCAACAGCAATTACCTGATAATTAAAGTTATCAGATAGAGTCAGAGTGCTCTTTTCTCATATTGTATAATATCAGGACTGCCATAGCCCCAAAAACATATATATTGTTCCCCTCCCCCGGGCGTGGAGGACACCAGCTATAGTAGCCGGTCGTGTTATCCCTAGCAGCCTGGTTTACATAGACTATCTACAGAACACGTACAGTGCTCGTAGTGGGTGTGCATGAGGTATTAGGTGGGAACCCAGTTCCCCAATACCGTATAGTACTGTGAACAACAGTTAAATGCTGCCAGGAGTCTCTCTTGGCGAGAATCATGGATTGTCACTCGATGTCATAACTGCATAGTAGCATGTTTTAGAAATAGCAGCACTTAGTGCAGGAGATTACCGCACTCTAAGGCCGCAGTTGTACATGTATGGGCTGACAGAGGGATGCACAAGCTATGAAAAGTTGTCCCACACTTATTTCCTTCCTTTTTATCCCCTCTCCTAAAGACTTTCCTTCTTATTCACTAAGATCTCGTCTAGGGGATTTGCCTGTTTTGAAACATTCCTCAATAACCAAATACATCTGAGTATCCTCTGTACCTTACTGGATGATAAGGGAAGAACAGGAATTACAGAACAGCCGGCTTAGTCCGAAACTCCTGGATAGATAAGCTCATGATCTATCACTCGGTAAGGTGAAATTGCAATGGCAGAGGACTGCTCGTGGTAAAAAAAGTGGAAATTTTTGCGGTAGCTTGAGCCTGGATCCCCTTCGGTGCCCCGGAACCTCAAGTTTAACCCACACTGAAAACACAGAAACTACAAAAATGTCCTCGCATTCGCCAGTATTCCGCGACATGGTTAAGCGAGGTGTTTGGTGGAAAGGACCATGTAGCAGGCTTCAGATCCTAGTGAACTACCGGTATACCACGAGGTGCCAAACAAACGCGGACACTTTTGCGCCGCAACCGAGTACCCCATTTGAGAATCTATAAAAGTACTACATTTCCTACGATTACAACACATCACAACCAAACTAGAATAGTACTACAAATTACTCACCCCTACAACAGCACCTTTTCGCTTTGTGATGCCGGAAGATTGACAGATTATATTAAGAGATTAGCGCCTCAAAAACCGCTGTGTGGGCACCGGTGGAGTCACTTTGTGAGAGAATATATGTCCCGATTTGCACCGCTTAGCTACAAGTAGGGTTGAGAAAAGATATCCCGGATACTGTTGGGCACTACTGAGAGTAACTAGATTCAGTCTGTTTCACAATCTGGGATTTTATTGTACACAAGATTTTAAGTATATTATATTCCTGGCTTCTGTTGTTGAGGCCGCCGGAATTATTATTATAGATATTCGGCTGGGGTACCGTAAGAACTCGAATATAAGAAAAATGTGCTAGGACGTTGGAGTTGCCTCTCCTAGTAAGGCGCCTCGTATATTCCTTTTCTTTTGTCTCAGCTGGGGGCTGAGTTTGCGGTGTTTTCCCCTCGCGTAGCTGAGAAGGGAAATTCCAACGTCCTAGCACATTTTTCTTCTATTCGAGTTTTTACGGTACTCGGTCGCGACCAAAAGGCCTTCGCGTTTGTTTGACACCCTGCGGTACTCTGTTGGTGTGTTGCCCTGAGACCTTCGAGTATCTGCTTTGAAATATTTTGAATGGTATCTTGTAGTCGTGGTAGATTGATATGCTTTGTGGGATCGCCTTCCCCGAGATATTCCATTACAATGTGTAAGTGTCGGGTTCCTCGAACCATCCCAGGGACTCCACAGACAATGACGAACGCCAAAACAGCGGAGCATTAGGCCAGAACAAGAATTTCCTGTAGGAGTAGTGAGCCAGGGCAAAATCCTTTGGGGGTGAGAAAACAAACCTTTACCGAAATGGCCATCACAGGGAATTCGCTAGAATGATCGAGCCCCCTAGGGTACCCTCTTATCAATCCCGTTTACTACGCGATAGTGGCCAATTTCTTAGATTTGTCTATAGAGGACCCTAAAACCTCCCTTTCCGAGTCCCCCACAATCGCTCCCATCCTCCTTCACTTTCTTATTCCTATTTTTCACTTTCCGGTATATCTTGGGTGTCTGACCCGACCCTGGAAGAGTTCGGTTTCGAGTTTATACCATACAGGTACGTCGGGTTAAGTCTCCTCCATGTCTTGGCTTTAAGGCTCCGTTGGAAGTCTTTGATGCTTCTCGTTATGCTCGGCATATCGCACTTAGCCGAGGGGTTTATTGTTCGGACAAAGGGCTCGGATATGCGCTTGGGATGGATGCTGTGCTGGAAGCAATACGATTATCAAAAGAGTCAGATGCGCAAAGAGATGGACATCGGAGGGGAGGCTATGAGCCGTGGTACTTCTTCCCAAAGCTTGTCTTTCTTTTGTTAGCACGGGAATCCGTAAAAGGGAATGGGGGGGCATCCGTGGAAGAGAAAGGACATGTGTTGCAATCGCTAGAAGGATAGGAGGACTTTGTTACGGTTATATATACCCCCGTCTTTACCGTTAACGTGATTTACGGGGATGCGGCTCTTCGCCGGGATGTGGCTCACCATGGCAACCACTCGAAAATCAAATGTATATTTTATTATCTACACAACTAGTAGTGATACCATATTGAAAATATGTTAGAACATACTTTTAAATATGGAGAATCATAATTTGGAGTTTATATTTAATAAAAAAAAAAAATGCTCCTTGTTTACTCACTTTATTCTGAACTGGTTCAAAAAGCATTTTTCTACAATTGTAGTAAATAAAATTGAAACCAATAGCAAATATCATAGTTTAAGCATGTACCATAAGAACTTGAATAATTGAACTGTGTGCCAGACAGTCAAAATAAAGTGTGAAACGCCAAGAAAATTGTGTATGTCTGAATCAATATAGGTCTCACCAGGGCAAGGCATTCACTCATATGCAAAATTTATTTCATCATCAGAATCTGTATCTATATCTACTTCTAAATCCCCAATCTCTTGCTCTTCATTTGCCCAGTCCCTTAACTCTTCTCTGAGAATACAATTTGCTAACTCTTTTATAGATAAGCGATAATCTTCACTGCGGTCTAGTGGAAGTGCAAGCCCAACCACCTGAACAGCATTGGAAACCACCTTCATATTTTCTCCCGAAAACACATCCCAAGCTTCCCCCACGGCCCAGATAACTGCCACTCTACTCCTCCCCACGATACTTCTATTCAAATCACTTCCTTCACCAACTTCTCTCTCTTCTGCCTCCTCAATCTCCCCTAGCTGTTCCTCTATTTTTTCCTAAATTGTGGTATTGCACCTTAACAAAATTAACAATACAGTATATCAACGAACAGGAAAAACTTCGGCCCTGACAACAGGACTCTCCCACCCACCTAATTATGAAAAATATATATATATATATATATATATATATAAAACATGAAGAAATATTAGGATATCTAGTTTGATATTGAGATTTGACCGAGAGAAATGGCTTTAGGAGGTGTTAAAAATGCAGGGCGATGAGGAGGGTTGTGTTGCTATCAATGGTTTGTGTAGGTTAATTTTGTTAACAAACCATAAGTTTCCCTTTCTTTGATTTTGAATTTTTAAGTTGAACTTCAGTAACCTTTAAGATATCTTTAAATGGTCCATTGATGGAAAGATTGAGGGGCTGCAGAAGCCTGGTGCAGCCCCCGGGAATTCTACTTACGACTATGATTTTAGCCCAAAAGGTATCAAGTACCTCTTCTGTCTGGTATACTCAGAAGAGGTCGATGGCAAGTAAGGTTGACTGACTATCGAGTACAGGAATAAGTTATTCATCCAACCACTAGAGCACATTGCTCGAGTTGGCGTAAGCTGTAGGATTAAACTTCACAACGACACGGGGTTACACTGTCTCCACGCTCTCACGATCGTAGCATCAACCCCCTTGGCCTCAAAGGAACCGAAGTCGCCTTACCTGGGATACACCATCAGCGAAAACTGTAAGTTGGATCGTCCCCTGCCACTTGTCTCAACCACACTTTGATGATTGGAGCCAGAGTGTTTTTTCTCCTACTAAGTTGTAAGTCCTCTCCTCTAGATACTCAACTGGTACTGGAGTCTGATCCATATTCTGCAACAGATAACGTGGCCGACTGGTATGATCTACTCCTCTCGCCTCTCCTGTATCTTGATTACCAAGCTGCGAGTTCCTACGATTGAACCGTTACCATTTGAGTATTCCTTCTGGCAAGTCCCCTTGTGATTTGCTGGCAGTATTGGTGATATATTAGAGGCTGATTTGGTACCAACCCAGGAAACTTCAAAACTAGCCATTCAACAAGTGGAAAGAGGTAGAATCTCTCTCGGGATAGTGAATTCGAAAAAATTTCACTCCTAACTTTACGAAACCACTCTCTCCATACTGGCATTCCAATAGCTTTCCTATCCCCAAACCGCTCAAAAAGGACCTTCTCCATATCCGCCAACTGTCTCCTATACCTACCTCCGCCAGCCCGCCGTGGCCCTGCTTTTTGAGAAATTAACTTCTCGTGTTCCTTCTCTTACCTCGACCATGACAGATTTCCAGCCGGTACTGTAAACCGGAAAGCTACCTCCTCCTGTGTTGGCTCTGAGACGCTTGTTAGACCACCAGGTATCTTTCCTCCTGCCCAGGATCAAAGTACACACAGTTTATAATGTACCGTATATGACCGATATGAGTTTAATACTTCTCCTTTTGCATATTGATGCACCTTAGTCAACGGTTTGCATTGTGCTCAGTTTTTTTTTTTCACACCAGCATAAAACTTGTAGGCAGACAATGGAGGTATATACAGATAGAGACGAATAGGTCCGGATGGCCGTTTTGACCGTGTTGCTGCTATTCTGAAATCCCGAAGTATGTATATGTAGATGACACATGATCTTTCAACTAAAACCTCTTAGCCAGACCACTCTGTCACCTCTATTTGATATTGTGTTAAGTACTACCTCTTCTAACTCTTCAAACCCTGTTTCTTTCTAGTTTACATTCTTGTCTTCCAAGTCAACGTAAGATGGAATGTTGTTGAAATTGACTGTGAGTCACCCCAGATGTTTCAATACAAAATTCATTTGAGAAACCTTTTCCCATTCCCTCTAACATAAATCTTATTTTGATCACATAGCACACAGTTGAATTATTCAAGTTCTTACAGTAATAGGATCTCATAGGATTTGTTTTTGGTGTTTAAGGTGTTTTGGTATTAGATTGCCAGTATATCTATCTTGGAAAGGGATGTGAGTGTAAAAACAAAAATAGCTCAATATGTATCGAATAAAGTTGAGAAAGGGATATCGGGTAATGGGGGTTATATACGATTCTGATACCTTGTAATATACTTCAATTAGGTCACCCAAGATACTATATAAACTTTCAAGGCAGTTGGTTAAGTATTCCAAATTCTATTCTATAGTAGTTGGAAAGCAATTTAGAGAGAAACACTACCCTTCAGTCTCAACCCTGTAGGCTACACATTCAGGAGCAGGCCAAAAGCTGAGTTATATGCTCTCCTAATATTATTAAAGCTAGCCAATAGGTTTTACACAGTTTGGGTATTGAGATTTGGAGATTTCACATCTAAACCACAAATAAACCGAATATAGAGGGCAAAATTCAGGGTGTTTAGTGTTTCGTTACGAATGCTGCAAATCCCAATACCTTAACTGACTAAAACCTATTTTCCTAGCTTTAACTATATTAGTAGAGAATATAACTCAGCTTTTAGCCTTATCCTGCCTGTGTAGACTACAAGGTTGAGGCTGAAGGGTAGTTTTTCTCTTTAAATTACTTTCCTACAATTATGGAATAAAATTTGCAAGGCTTAACCACTTAGCCAGTTGCCCTGAAAGTTTCAACAGCATCTTCGATTACCCAATTGAAGTAGAGTCACTCGGCAGAAGTGTTCATGAAACCTCTCTTGTATTAGTAAGCAACAGCCCGAAAGAGGGAACATCATACAAAAGTGATCGCTCCATAATATCCAATAGTATTATGTTCCAGTCCATCTACTATTAAACTAGTCTCAGATTATGAATGCTTCATGTAATCCACTATACGATAAAAACTGAGTGAATCCACCCTTGACGCTCAGGCCCCTAGCGCCACGGGATATCAGGTGAAACAGCCTGAGAGGGGATAGTATTTGCCAGAGTGGATAGCATATTTAAGTTGAGCCCACTGCATCTCATGAACTGGTATTGGTAATTTTGTTAACCTGCTTGCTTAAGATGATTCCGGTTTAGTATCCTGATTGCTAAAGATGAATTTACGGGTTTTTACGGTAGGTCTTCTATTCTCCGTATTTAGTAATAGCTATATAAACACTAACATTCTAGTGAAGTTGCATCCGACCCCCTTACCCTTATCTAGACAGTACGAAGAATGAGTCCGATGGAGCTTACTGGTAATTTTCTGACATGTGTAAATACAACAGCAATTGCATATCTGTCACAAACAGTGACTGAGCAAGGAAGATTTCTCATGAATAATAATTATTAGTCATCAGTTGTAATCTTTTACGCTGTGAGGTCAGTTGACTCATGGACCATCACATGATGACGTAATAGGGTGTCATTTGTTTATTGATATAGGTTGTTTAGTGACATGACTCAAGATTGTGGTCATGTGGTTTATGTATCGCGCACATGACTCATAGTTATGAGTCCTGGGTTTTGTGCATGTGACCTATTAAGGGCACATGACTTGTTTTATGAGTTTTGATTGTTTGCGAGATATGGCTCAGCTGACTTGTACGAGTCAGCTGATGGATTTCACACTAGGACTTACTATGAGTCAGGAGTCGCATTACATGAGAGTATGAGTCACGGAGGGTTAGGGGAGAGGGAAGAACCCCTATATAAGGGCATCCTCAGGGTGAGGGATGTGGGTCACGAACCATCTCCACTACACCTCTTACGATTGAAATGTCAACACCATAAGAATTCATCTTCAACATCCACCGAGGTGCTCTCTCAATGAGCTGCACTCGCACTCTCCGCCAGTTGCACCCCCCCCCTCTCGCCTTACTTCCCTTATCATGTACTTAGGCCCTGCCGCCCGTGTATCTAGAGGTTGTTCAGCTCAATCACCCCCTCTTTTCACTTGCATTCCGCTGCCTCGCTTATTGTCTGCACGGTAGGTAACACCTTCAGGCCCATGTTACAGATGGCTGGGACTACAGTTCGCCGTAGGAGAAAACTCTTCAACCGGCTAGGGTCGATTTCTCCATTCTCTTCATCAACTTTAGAGCCTGCCTAGTCAGACACGCACACAGTTACCGATAGTTCACACAGTTATTGGGTCTACCCCGCTTCTCCCCCCCCAAGGTCTCGCCCTGGTGCTCCGTTAGAGCTACCATCCACTCCTTCAGCTGGCACCCTCCTGCTGCTTCACCTCACCCGGCGATTTCTCCACGGTCACACCCCTTGGTTACCCTCAGTCGTTACATTGCACGCCCTGAGTGGCGGATGGCAATGCCTTGGGTCCTGAGTAATGGTAGTACTGCGACTATGGGTTACAGTGGCCCCCGCACCCCCATTTTCCTTCCTTCATTGTCGGCTACTTTGGGTTTCATTGTGCTTATAACAATTATTTATTTTGTTGCTGTCTACTACAAGGGTTTTCCTGTTGATTCCTACCCATGTATTTGTTTGATGTTTCCTACAGCGCCCTCTTAGTTGGAGTTTGATTTCCTATTTTGCGTGGCTGGTGTGCGGTTGGCCTCATCCTATAGAGACTTGGGTTGATAGCTTTTTCCCTGACACCACTGGCAGTTGGTCTTTGTCACAGAGGTTTTTCTTTACCATAGAAACTGCTGCACGTAGCCGTTGTATCTAGTAGACGAGGAATATAATAAAACCCCACACATGAAAAAAAAAAAAAGTGAAAAAAAATGAAAAACAAGAGGCGTGGGATTTGGGTTCTTCACCCAACCATCTAAGATCTTTCGTATACTTTACTTTCAATACAAGATATTTTATCTCTAATAGTTTCTGGGAACAAAGGACACGACTGTCTTACCGGAGCCTGGCCATGGACACTGCTAGATAGGAGTCACAGGACTTAGCTATCCCAGTAAGAAATGAAGAGAGAGAAAAGTGATGGTTAGCAAAGCTATCGGTTACTTGCTGCAAGTAGCACTCAGAGAAGGGAGGATTGCAACATAACAGCTGGGAACCTAAAACGAAACCGCCCTCTTGGCAGCCTAGACCAAAGATCATGGAAATCGAGGTCGAACAACAATCCGAACACTCCGGAAACGACGAATATCCCTTGTAAGAGCTTGTCTGGTGGACAAACCCAAACCCAAACCCATTTTTGTGGACAACTACTATGTGGCACTCTACTATACAAAAACTCTAGAACACGACAATGACCACCTCATGATCAAGATACCCCTACATGGCGCAAAAGGGTCAGTTACAATCAATGTGATGATTGACTCATGAGGAACGGAAGACTTCATCGACAGAGAAGTCTGCTACCCACACAGGATCAAGCTGATCAAAGCAAAAAACCAAGGCGAGATTTACCTCGCGGACGGAAAACCAAGTTCTAGGGGCCCGTATTAGCCATATGATGAACGTGCCCATTGCCATTAGAAGCCATAGGGATTTGGCAACCTTCCAACTGTCAAACCTCCAAAACCATGAGGTCACCCTTGTGATGCCATATTAAGAGCATACAACCCAACTATCCATTGGAAGGACAAAATGATCACATTCAATAGTAAACAATGTATGATGTGGTGTCTCAACAGTTCGCACATTGCTTCTGCCGTATCCGAAGAAGAAGTCCAAGAAGTGAATCTCATCACCAGATTCTCCAATCTCCAGGCGAAGACAGGCAAGACTGCCAATGACCAGAGTGTAACAGTTAAGAAGCTATCTGCCGCGACCCGAGTGCCTACAAAAGGATCTACCCAGGTGGCAGGACACCACCTGTATGCAGATGAATTAGCCAAAGTTCCTCGCAGTGTAAGAGCTATTGTTGCAACTGGAATTGGTATTGGATTACCGCACAACACCTATGGACGAATTGCACCACGAGCCAGTCTAGCAGGCAAACACCAACTTATAACAAATGCAGGGGTGATCGATGCTTATTACACAGGTCAAGTGAAGGTGGTGCTAGTCAACCTAGGAGACTGACGATGCCAAGTGGGAAAGGGAGACCAAATCGCACAACCAATTATCGGAAAGATCGAGAACCAGGAACTACAAGATGTAACCCAATTGAACGATACCAAGAGAGAAGATCAGGGATTCGGAGGCTCCAACACCACTGTGGACCAGAAAGTCAAAACCCAATGTGCCAAAGCAAAGATGTAAATCAAGCAATTATCGGGCAGAGCTTTCGGACAGTTGTACCGAAGAGGACCAACCACGAGCATTCTAAGATGGGATGAAGTTGTGAACAAGATTTAGCAGGAAGCTATCAACTCAGAACCGAACTAGGAATAAAGACGAAAAAGAACGACGAAAGACCAAGGGGGGAGGAACAGGGTCCCTTGAGAATATTATCACGTGCTGGATGTATTCGAACTAGGCGAGAAGAAGACAGCACCACTTCATCGATCAGGTATCGATTTGAGAATCATCCTTGAAGAAGGAAAGATGATACCCATCAAAAAGATATAGGCACTCAGCTGCTACCATTTGGAGGAGCTCTATCGATGCATCTAACTGAACGGAAATCTAGGATGGATTTGAAGTGTGAGGTTAGGAACGGCATCACCAAACCTGTTTGTCAAGAAGAAGGATGGCAACCTCAGACTGTGTGGGAACTACCCAGTGCTCAACGAAGTTACGAAAAAGGATCGACATCCAGTACGACTCATTAATGAAGTCTTAGAGAGGCTCAGAGGAGCCAAATACTTCACCCAGCTAGATATCAAGGACGCCTACTACGATATTCGAATCAAAGTTGGAGAAGAGTCCAAAACCACCTTTGCAATAAAACTAGGGCCATACGAATACCTGGTCATGCCATTTGGATTATCCAACGCACAAGCAGTATTTCAATGATGGATCAATGAGGTCCTTGTGGAACACATCGCCATGTGTTGCATCGTCTGTTTGGACGATGTACTTATATATGCAAACACCCGACAACAACATTGAAAAGATTTCAATGTTACAATCCTGTCTTCACTGGGTGATACTTGCAGCAGGTAACCGATAGGTCGCTAACGAGCAGTTCTCTCAGCCTGATAGCCCTTGCAATAACTAAGTCCTTTGACTTCTATCTAGCAATGTCGATCGCTAGGCTGGTGTAAGACAGTGGTGCCTTAATTCCTGAAAGAGTGATAGATAAGATATCTTGTATTGAAAGTATAGTGTATGAAAGGACTTAAATGGTTGCGTGAAGAACTCAAATCCCAAGCCTTTTTTTTTCTTCTTTTTTTTTTTATCCTGTGTTTATTGTTTTTAGGTACAAGAAGCTTTGTCCAGCACGAGCTATGCAAAGAACAAAATCTATAAATCAAAACAATCTATAAAGGAAACCTAATCCTTAATCCTCGATGGTGACTGAAAGTAGTCTGCCGCTAGAACCATTCGCCGACTATCTCCTACTGAAATACAAATATAAGAACATTTAACATGAAACCAGTCTTGACACGTTTTTTGCAAGGAAAGATACACGTAAGAAAGCTGAAAAACAACCAAGTTCATAGGACAGTAGATTCTCGCAAGAAACAAGGTTGGTCTTAGTTAGGGGGGGGAACAGGGATGGGGGGGGGGGGAAGATGTTGGGGATTATGTCCGGTGGGAAGCCGGTTGTGGTGTCTGAGAGGTAGTCGCCTAGGGCTGGTTTGAGGCGGGTTTCGGTACATTATAGGGCGTCATGCCCGAGGCAGGAGACTTCTTACAGTAAGAGGTCATGGACCATTGAGCCGGGAGGGCAGGTGTGGATGCGATGCTCAACGGGGTCTGGCTCAGTTACACATCTGGGCCCGGAAGGAAGGTGGGAGTCTGGCTGAGGCGGGGTTGGTGTCCGGGCGGGAGCAGGCCATCCTGAGGGCAGCACGACGCCTTTTGTATCTGCAGTAGGAGATGATGGGGGGAAGGCAGGCTTCGCGGGAGAGGATAGAGGTAGGCGTGGAGAACAGATTATTCGTTATCCATCTCTGGACCCTGTGCCAGAAGCTGTTCATGCCTCTGAGTGTGTAGGAGTTCGGGGTGGGGAGATCGGCCCCATAGGTATGTCTATGGGGAGGAGGAGGCCATGGGAAATGCGGTGGCATATGAAGCGTCTTACGCCTGCCCCCGGAGAGGAAAGCCCTTTGACAAAGGAGTAGATAGCTTGGGCTAGTGAGAGCCTGTGTCTGAAGTGGTGGGTGGTGGTGAAGGCGGGGGTGCAACAGTACCCCAACCATCTAACAACAAAAAAGGGGTGGAAGAGAAGCCCATCCAACTCAATTGGGGGCTATCAAGGGGAGGGTCCTCTGGCTGGGAGTTCGCCAGTGGATGAGTTCGGTCTTGGGGACCGAGAAGTACACACATATGTCCTGGCCCCTTGTACTGATAGTGGAGAAGTGTCTTGGCAAATGGCGTACATTGCCTCTATGAGAGGGAGAGGCCCCAGTGATTGAGCAATCGTCGATGTAGGAGATCATGAGTCTACTAGGAATCGACATGTGTAGGGGGGCGACGTATAAAAGATAGAGAAGGGGGGAGATCAGTAACCCTTAGGGAGTGCCGACAGAGACCGGGGAGGGGAGGTTGGGGTAGACCTGGAAGACTAGGGTCCAGGTCCTTTCCGAAAGGAAAGAGGAGACCCAGTTGACCATATAGGTAGGAATGTGGCAGACCAGAAGCCTGGCCCAGAGTGTGGAGACATTCACGTTGCCGAAGCCCGCCTTGATGTCAAGGAAGATGGTCCAGACTTTTAATCTAGGTCTTTGGATGGTCCTTACCACATGGGGGAGGGCGAGGCAGGCATCGGAGGAGCTGAGGCGCAAGAGGGAGCCACACTGGTTAGGGTGGAGTAGGCCTTTCAACCGGGCACGGGCTGAGAGTCTGATTGGCATTACTCGTTCGAGGATCTTTGATATGGCTTTGAGAAGAACTATGATCTGGGAGGAGGAGAGGGAGTCGTAGGAGTCTATGCCAGGCTTGTCCAGAAACTACCTGTGGGTGGATTTATTGAGGGGGGGTGGTAACTGAAAGCCACAAGGGGGGAGAGGAGCTCCAGGATCATTGTGGGGTTGATAAGGGTGATCTTCTTCCATACGGAGTAGGAAACCCCCTCGGGGCCGGGGGCTGAGGAGCGGGAGGGCTTGGAGAGGGCGACCCTGATTTTGTCTTTACACAGGGGAACCCACAAGGGGTCCCAGGTAAAGTGACCCCTACTGGGTAGGGGGGCCTTGTCGGGAAAGAAGTGGTCTAGCAGCGCTTTGTTGATGGTAACTGGGTCAGAGGTGCCAGGGAGGGAGGGGAACCTGGGGGTTTATCTCAGGGCGAACAACAGTTTGGCCGTCCATATCTTGTTCAGGGAGGTTTTGGTGAGGAGGTCAGCCTAGTAGGAACCTTTAGCTCTTGTAATGGCCTTCAAGAAGCCAAGCAGGGACTGGCTAGCGGTGAGAAAGGGATTGGGGGTTTGGAGTTTGTTGGCTTTCTGGGTGGCCTTCATGGATTCCCTCCAGAGGGTGGTGAGGAGGGTGTCCACCAAGGTTGAGACCTTGGGGAGGGGGGTGAGCGGGGTGCCGAGGCTTTGATCGTTGTCGTGAGGGTGGAGAGAGTGGAGGAGAACCATTGGTCGATGTAGTGGGGGGAG
>Ga0307507_10004557_pt1 | contig 24322 bp, 7 predicted proteins | sample 7_EM_MG_FD_207223 | JGI IMG/M metagenome (GOLD analysis project Ga0307507, IMG submission 207223) | Populus trichocarpa ectomycorrhiza microbial communities from riparian zone in the Pacific Northwest, United States - 7_EM | ecosystem: Host-associated > Plants > Roots > Unclassified | place...
TCTTTAAGATTAATAGGATACCCTAGGGGGGAGTCTTTCCCTAGGGTTCTTCTTTTCCTAACTTATTAGATATTTCTTCTTCCTCTATCTCCTTAATATTACCTATATCCTTTAGCTCTAGGCAGGACGTGGTAAAGTAACTATCCTTTCCGTAATTAAAGCACGTAACCATAGTAGAGTTAATTGGAGTATTGTAATAAGTACTAGCTAAAGGTGTAGTACGCGGCAAGTTAGGCAAGGCTTGTGGGTAGGTAGTTATAACCGCTTTTAGTACAAGGGAGATTGTAGTTTATCTTCTAACGCTAGTTCCTATTAGTATAGTAGATAGGTTCCAGTTACTATAGAACCTCTTTAGTTAATTAAAACGAGTATTAATTTATTTTAGTTCTAAATCTAGTAATAAACATTAGGCTATAAGTCTTTAATAGGTTAATAAGTTGTCTAAGACTACCGTAATCTTCTCTTATAGTTAGACTATTAGCTTATTATATAGGTCTAAATAGTAGTTCTCTAGGGGAACCTGGCCTTTGCTTACTAGGTATAAAAATTAGGTTTAGAACTTAGTAAAGAATTTATTTTATTTTATTATTATATGGTTACAGTTACAACGGGCGTTCTATACTTTATTTAGATTAATATAAATAGTGGCTAAATGCTATATTATCTTATAGATAAATATAAACTAAATAGATAACTTATCCTTAAACTTAGCCTAGAGGTATTACTAGGAATCCCTAATAGTTTAACCAAAGAGGTAGAGTATTTTAGCTTCTTTAGAGGGGAAATAGTTATAGTTAACACGGAGCTTTCCTTATACTTAGATCCTTTAATTCTTAAAGGTAGGATCTATTTTATTTAATGGTAGTTAAGGGTTAGGGAGCTTAATGGACTTTAATTGCTTTATTATCGTATCCGTACTCTTTAGGGTATTATATTTAGTTAAGTAAATAGGTTAACTAAGGCTTTATAATAGGGAGGCTGGGCTATTTTATAAGGCAGTAAGGCTTTCTATGATCTCCTTTAGAGTCTCTTATATACTTTAGGCTTAAAGATAATCGACCTTCTAATTGGCTGCAAGGGCTTAAATCTGCTCGTATATATCTATAATATTGTCATTATCTTTAATTTCTAATCCTAATTAGATCTCGTGTTCCTCTTGGGTAAAGGCAGGTCTTTTAAATAAGCTTACTTTAGGTACCATCGTCGGCTTCCTAAGGTTTATTAGAATTATATAATTTGGTTTTAATTCTAGGGTATAGGTTAAGTATAGTCTGTCCTATAAAAGTGGGATATTATTAAGACCTTCCCAGACGTGGTAGTATGAGTTTTTTAGTGTTTAAGTGTAATATATTAACGCGTTATTATAGATAAAGATTTTCTTTTAGAGTGGGATATTATTAAGGCCTTCCTAGGTAATATAGGGAGAGCTTAATATAATATAATGGGCTTATATAAATGCTTCTAAACCAAAGCTTATAGATTGCTACTATATAAGAATACTAAGCTAAGGAGAAGAAGAAGTTTATTAGAGACTGGTAAGATATAAAGGGGTCGTTAAGGCGCTAGTAGTAAGCGAGCTAATAGCGATTTTCTATCCTAGGGATGGAAAATCCTAATTGGTTAGCTCTATAAGTAGTGTTGGCAGAATATAGTAGAATTTAGCAGAATGTCTAGAAAGTAGTAGGTAACGCGCTCTAGTACCGTTATAGCCGTTACCTTAACAAACCTAGACCGCTAAAGTACTTAGATAAGTAGATGGAATGCTAGTATAGTAAGAATAATAGGTTGCCTATAGAGCATAAAGATAAAATCGCCCTATAGGTGTAATATGGATATATAAAGCCTAAGGGCAGGCTTTTTCGGAGGGGGGGTGATATTACGGTACTGGTAGAATATAGTACTGGTAGAATACGGCAGAAAGCTAGTAGAATATAATAGATTGCGGTTACGTGACTAGAGGATCTTATAAAACTTTAAGCAGCGGTTCCGTCCCTCCCCTTTCCTTTCTCTAGCTTTAGATCTTCGTTTATAGATAATCCAATTGTATAGGCTTGCGCGTCCCTCTTGCCATGCTTATACCTCAATTGACTAAGTCGCTAACAGTACTACTATATCCGCGTTATTATACTCTAATAATCTAGTGCCTTTTACTATGTAGTTATCTTAACTACCTCTATAGTCTCTAGCAAAATAACTCTATTTTCCATAATTTATATAAGCTCCTTCTTTAAACCATTAATTTTGCTATAGAGTCCGCCTAAACATCTTCTACTATTAAGATCCCTAGTTTAGCCTCTGCTCCTTAGTCCTATAATTACTTAATCTTTAACCTTTAGATTTCTATTATTTCTTACTCTATCTTTTAAATTTTTTAGTACTGCTTAGGTCTATTAGCTCTAGTCTACTATTCTATAGTTTCTAATTTTAGACTTATTATTACGTATTTTGCGCCTTATATAATTATAGAACTCTATTTTACCTTTTCTTAACTTATTCCCTCTAGTAGATCCTATTATTAATCTTAATAGATTAATTAATTAATTCTTATATAATAGTCGCGTTTTCTATAAGAATTATTATATCCTGGATTTTTGCCTTAAATCTTTACTTATATTATGCCATAAGCACCTTATTATTTTATTTGACTTATATAGCGAGCGTTTAAAACTGCGTTATATACTTAATTGCTAAGGTTTATTTCGTTGGATTTTAAAGTTTCTTTCTGCTAGTGTTATTGCTTCCAGGTCTTTAAATATCTATATTAGCCGTTCCGCGAAGGCGTTCTAGTTTAAGAATATATACCACACTTTCTAGTTAGTAGTTGTTGGTCCGTTAGCTTATATTTTAGTAAGGTAAAGTTTAAACTACTTAAGTGCCCTTCCCGTTAGAAATAGCCCTGCGTACGCTATCTAGTCTGTAAATATTACTAGTTTCGCTCCTTCTTATATAGCCTTAAAATATATTTGCGTAAGGAATCCCTTAAGCCTTAACTTCTCTTCTAAGAATTGCTTAATAGATAATAGCTTAACCTTAGCTACTCCTATCCCATTAATCCTATCCTTAAGTATCCTATTATTATCCGTTAATTAGTTAATAGTTTTTTATTATTATCTAGCCATAGCTAGTTAAGAGTTAGTATCCTATATATTAGTGTCGTTACCTAATCTTAAAGTAATTGCTGCCGTTATTGGCGTTATAACTAGTGCTTTTAGTAGCATATTATTTAACTCTGTTAATACTATAACTTGGCAGTAAATATATAACAAAAGCCTTATAGGAAATACTATGGTAGACTTATTAATAGGCCAGGTATATAGGTAAATAAGAAGTTAATAATATAAATATAACTAGTGGAGTAATTACCTAACAGATTAACTCCAATTATATTCTAAAATTTACTATAAAGAGAAGAACTATCTAGGTAGGGACTGTGGTCCTTAAAATATATAATACTGCGCCTAAGAAATGTACTAAGTATGTTAGTACGTTAGTACATTAGTACGCCCTATATATATATACTTACGTACTTATATACTAAGTTATAACTCGTAATTTGTTATATAACTCGGTTACCCCTTATTCTATAGTTTAACTAGTTCTAGCGTCTTCCACGCTTCCGCCACTAGTCCGTCTATATTCCCTCTTAGTAGTTATACTACTGCCGATATAAGGTCCGTAATATTTATAACATTATAGTTGCGCTCTTTTAGCGCTTTTTATACTATGGTAGCCTAGATATATAGCTATAGGGGAGGAATATTCGTTTTTTTCTTAAGCAGTGCTATATCCGTTTGCTTATACCTACCTATTACTCTTTAAAGGTAGGCTGCTTAGACTTTCTATTATGGCTTAAGAAGCAATTTAGGGGGCCCCTTTTTAGTTTCTCCAATAGCCTAGATACCAGAGCTATATATTATAGTTAGCCGGATAACCGCTGTTGTAACGGGACTAGCCTAGTTACAGTAGGAATGTCTCGGTAAAACACTCGACAAGATAAACTTGACGCTTTGACCGAATTCTGCCGAATTCTGCCAGCTTGATCGACTTCTGCCAAGTTCTGCCAGATCAATCGAATTCTACCAAAGTCCGTCCGCGTGCGCACGTGCGTACGCATCGACTAAGACCCCTGACTATTTAATTACAAGATTCTCTGGTTATTCCCTTCTCTTCTTTACGCAACGTCTTGTTCTCTTAAAAAGCTATATACCCTTAGATTTAGATAGAATTTATATTATTCCTTCAAATCTTCCCCAAAGCCTCTTCGCGCCCTTACATTACGTTGCGTCAAAAAACAACTATTATTGAAATGGCAAACGAACCCGAATTCTCTTTAATAACCATAAGTATTATATCCCTAGTTAGGGAACAGTTAACCATAATACAATAGTCCTTTATAGATGCTTTAGCTTAGCAGTGGGCTGCACTGGAAGCCTAGTATTAGTAATTAATAGAAGCACTCTGCGAAGAACTCTATAACGTCTAAGCATTTACATTAGAGACCCCAATACCGCCTATAAACGAAATTAATATAACTGTATCCGAACCTGGCCCGTTAAATACGAACCCTAAACTAGTAACAGTAGCTTAACCCATACCTGTAATAAACCTAGTACCTACTGTGAAATTAGAAAAGCTTCCTAACCCTCCAATATTTAATAGAAATTAAAATAATTTATATCCCTTTGTAACCAAGCTCCGTCTTAAACTTTTAATAAACTATAACTAATACCCTACCGAAGCTAGCAAGGTTAGCTATAGAATGTCTTATTTAAGTAAAGATGCTGTATAAACCATGGACCTATTCTTCCATAATAACACCTTTGTTAATTTTGAAACCTTTGTCTCTCTGCTAGAACGAATATATAATAACGCTAGCCGCGAATACACTGCTGTTACCAAACTTGAAAACCTATAATAATAGAACCGAGACTTTACAAGCTTCTTTTTGGAATTTTTAGGCCTTATTAGTGAACTAGATTGGAATAAAGCCGCTAGAGTTACTGCTCTTTAATAAGCTATTTCGGATGAAATTAAAGTATAGTTAGTAGGTAGGGAACTGCCAAAGGACCTACCCAAATTTGCTATAATGTGTTAATAAATCGATAAGGACCTTTAATATAACAAATAGACTTGTTTTCTAAAGCCAACCACACCTTATGTTTAAAGCTTTACGAAACCAATATATACCCCAAAGCGCGACTTTTCTCTAAAACCTACGCACGACCTTATGGACCTTAACGCCACTCGATCCTATGCACCCTTAGGAACTAATAAACGAAGAACTTAAGCCGCAAATAGAGAATGCTTTAGATATGGTAGAAAAGGATATATCTAAAGGAATTGCCGAACTTACCCTTTTGAAAAAGTCCGCTGTAGTTCCTCCTGGTCTTTAAATTGTACCTACTCCTTAAATCGCACTCGTTTTTTAAGCCGTACTCGCTCCTTAACTTATACTTGTTCTATAAATTATACCTAGTTGTTATAAAGCATCTTACCCTTAGTTAACTTGGAAAATAAATCATCCTAGGGCCAAGTCGCGCCTTAGGATAAGAAGTGGAAGAGTATAAGTGTCTAGGCTCTTCTAGCGCTAATATATAACACGACTCCCTTGGCGAAATTTAAATACTTAAAAAATGGAAGGAGGTACAAATCCTTATAGACAGCGGAGCTACTAGTATAGGCTTTATTAATATAAACTACGCAAAAACCTAACGCCTGAATTTAAAGAAACTCGATAAGCCCTAAGGCCTATAAGGCTTTGATGGTAAACCCTTAATATATAGCGAATTAACACACTACGCTCTTATAAAAATGTGGATAGGTAAACACCTTAAATATATTTCCCTATTTGTAACACCCCTAAAGTAATATAAGATAATACTTAGATATAGATGGCTAAAATAATACAACCCTTTAATTAGCTAGGTTAAAGAAATACTAAAGTTCCGTATAACCTACTGCTAAAGTTATTGCTTGAAAACCCATTTGCCCTATAAATATACACACGACTATTTAAATTTAAAATAATATAAATTACCCTTGCCACGAACCTTAAACTAATATAATAAAGCTATAACTGCCGATTGCAGTAAAGAATGTGAAGATATTATGTTAAAACCTCTTAAAATTTATATGATATAGGCCGCACCCTTTATCTTATTAGCAAAAAGACAAGATTATAAAATCTTTGCTATAACTATAGAAGATATTAAGAAAGTACTAGAACCAAAATAGTATATTAATCCTTGACCTCTTGTACCTAAAGAGTACCATAATCTAATTAACGAGTTTAAAAAATGATTTGCAAACCAACTAGCCCTATACTGAGATAAGTATAATTTTAAGATAGAACTTAAGCCTAGTATAACACCAAAGTTCGGTCCGCTATATGGTATGTTATAAGAAGAACTGCTTATAATATAATAATACCTTAATAAGCATCTGGAAAAAGGATTTATTCGCCCTAGTTAATCTCCATTTACCTTACCTGTACTATTCGTTAAAAAGCTAGGAGGAGGCTTAAGATTTTATGTTGATTATTAAGCTCTAAATATAATTACGATTTAAAACTGATATCTGATTCCCCTGATTTAAGAAACGCTTAACTGTTTAGTAAAGGTACGGTACTTTACAAAGCTTAATATAGTCGCTGCCTTTAATAAAATCTGTATATATAAAGGAGATAAGAAGTATATAGCTTTTTATATATAATAGGGACTCTTTGAATACCTAGTAATGCTATTTAGCGTAAAAAACGGTCCCGGTATGTTTTAGCAATATGTTAACAATACGCTTTGTAAATTCCTTAATATATTTGTTACTGTGTATATTAACAATATCTTAATCTACTTGTCCTTGCTTTTTAAATATTGGAAATACGTTAGAATGGTTCTTAAACGCCTATAAAATACGGGCTTATAATGCAATATTAAGAAATGCAAGTTCTACACATCCAAGGTTATATACTTAGGCTTAATTATATCCTATAATGGAATCAAAATGGACCCTAAGAAAGTTGCCGTGATTATAAACTAGGGAAGCCCTAGCAACATATAAGACGTTTAAGGATTTCTAGGATTCGCAAACTTCTATTATTGATTTATTAACCACTTCTTAAAAATTGCCTAGCCATTAGTAAACCTAACAAGAAAGAATATAAAATTTAAATAAACCACTAAATATAAACAAGCTTTTAACGACCTAAAGCATTGTTTTACGACTGCTCTAATTCTCGCCCACTTTGACCCTAACCTTGAATATATTGTCGAAATAGATTCGTCTAATTATGTACTAGGAGGAGTGTTATCGCAATACAATAAGAACGGCGAGCTACGTCTAGTAGCCTTTCTCTCTTGGAAACTCGCCCCTGCTAAATCAAACTACGAGATATATAATAAGGAACTGCTTGCAATTATCAGATACTTTAAACAATGGCGTCCTAAGCTTAAAGGATTGTTGTTCCTAATATGCGTATTAACAGACCATAAGAACCTATAGTACTTTATAACTATAAAACAATTAACGCAGCGCCAAATTCGTTAGGCCGAATACCTCTTATAATTTAACTTTAAGATTATGTACTAACTAGGCAAACTTAATTAGAAGCCTAACGCATTAATATAACAATTATAGGACCTACCTATAAACGCTTTAGACAAATGGATTATAAATTAATTATAGATCTTACTACCCCCTAAACATTTTAAAAAGCTACGTCCTATATTCCTAGATACGGAACTTGATAGAAATAAATTAGAAGTTGATAAATGGGAAATAAAAATTAATAAGCTAATAGAATACAAATATAAGAACGACGTATAGATAATAGATATAATAAAAGCAATTTAAATAGGAAAATAATAGCATAAGGATATTACACTCGCTAAATGCGAAATTTGAAACAATTGATTATACTATTAACAGAAGATAGTAGTTCCGAATTCTAAACCTTTATGATTTAAGATACTTAATTTTATATACAACTTTCCTATAGTAGGGCATCCTGGCCGTGTAAAGACCTATAAGATTGTTTAACGAGCATACTACTGGCCTATAATACACGACTATGTATAAAAATACATTCGAGTATGCAGGATGTGCGTACGTGGAAAGACCTCTTATATAAAGAAGCAAGGAGTACTTTAACCGCTACCAATTCTAATATAAAGATAGCGCGACATCTTGATTAACTTTATAGTTGACTTACTTAGCAGTAATGGGTTTACGAATATTATGGTAGTCATTAACCGCCTTATAAAAATGCGATATATGATTCCCATGGACTTAATTAATGCAATATTAGTAGCTAAATGTTTTATTAAGCATGTCTTTAAGCTACACGGATTTCCTAACTTAATAATATCCAACCATGGAAGCTAGTTTGTTTTAGACTTCTAGTAAGCTCTATATAAATAATTAAGCATTTAAATATAACTCTTGACGGCGTTTTATCCGGAGATAGATAGTTAAACTGAAATTGCAAACGTGATTATAGAACAATACCTATAAATATACTGCTCCTACCTGCAAGACGACTGGGAAAAATGGCTGCCTTTAGCTGAGTTTACTGCGAATAATATAATAAACGTATTAATAGGCGTGACGCCATTCTACGCAACCTACGGATAAAACCCTTGACTTAGATTTGAACTATAACCCAAAATTAATATAACAGGACCCATAATTAAACGGATCTAGTTAATTAACATACATAACTTCGCTGATTAAATAAAGTAGTTAACGGAACTGTTATAAAGTAAATTAATATACGCTTAAATGGTATAGGAATAGCATATAAATAAAGAACGAGCTCCCGCATGGGACTTTAAGGAAGGTAATATGGCTTACCTAAATATACAAAACATATAGACTTAACGGCCCTTAAAGAAACTTAATTGGAAGTTTGCGGGGCTATACTAAATTAAGAAGAAACTAAGCCTATACGCCTATAAGCTTAAACTGCTGACTAAGATAAAAATATACCTAATGTTTTATATAAGCTTATTGCAACCTTTAAAAGATAATCCTATAACTTATAAAGTACCACCGCCACCTCCTATAATTGTTAATGTTCGTACTAACTTAATAGCATGAGTGAGTCGTATCCCGGGGCACGAAATACGTATAGTATTGTATGCTCTTTGGGATGGTGGTAACTGTCAATTGTATAAAGCAGACTACGTGGTCTATATACTAATGCGTCCTCCCCCTAATTAGTCAGTGCTTTATAAGTGCACCAGACGCGTAAGCGAGTGGTTGGTGCACCAAACGCGTAAACGCGTACCTGGCGTACCGAACGCGTAGGCACGCGGTTGGTACGATAGGTGCTGTAATTATACACTGGCGGTACTTGAAAAATGAAACCACTTATATACAGCCTCTGTAATTGCTTTAATAGAACCATAAAACATAAAAGAAAATATATAGGAAATCTCCCCTAAGGTGCCGTCTAGGCTGCCTTCCAAACGGTGCCCTAAGCTGGCCGTAAGTTCTGCTTACGGTCCGTAGAATGAACCGTACGGCCTTTTAATGGGTAGTAGACGAGCCATAAGTCGGATCGTAAGGGCCGCCAAGGCGCTAGTGCTAAGCAAGCCAATGGCGATTTTCCATCCCGGGGATGGAAAATCGTGATTGGTCAATTTAACTACCCTATAAAATTTGGCGGGTTACGTAAGTCCACTAAGTTCTACCGTAGCTTTCCACCATTTTCTACCTATACCGTATAACGAGCCGTACGGCCTTCTAACGGGCCGTAGACGTACTATAGGTGCTCTATTAGTCCCGTTCTACCTATTTTATGACTTCTAGGTTAAGCTTATTTGTGTTAATTAGGGTTTTAAGAGCTTAATACGGCTTTGCCTTAGTTATAGCGTCTGCTAAGTTGTCTCCGCTGCTAATCTATTTAACCTCCGTAATCTCGCGCCGTTTATAGGCCTGACGTAAGCACATAAGGTTGACCATAAGCCTCTTCTTTTATGTTGTACCTAGTTTGACTAGGCAGTTATAGAGGGACTTTAAATTGGTGTATAGAACCAGGGGTAACTGCTCCAGTTATAGAATCTTCTAAACCGTTGATTTAATTGCGGCTGCTATATTAAAGCCATAGGCTAGTGTATATAGCTTAGAAGCTAGTACACTACAGGTTACTTATTTGCACTTAATTAAAGACCAGTGCAGTATATTTGCGTCCTAATTACAGTCTATAAGTACAATCACAAAGCCAATTTGTAATAATAGGTCTTTATTATTAGTAAAGGAGGCATCCGTAAATGCCATTATATTAAGGGAATTTAGGTCCAGTGGTATAAAAGTAAGTCCTCTTATTGCGTTGTTAATTTGCCATTAAATGCGCTTATTAAGCTGCTTAATATTTTCTTCTTGCGGATCTACTGCCTGGGCCGCAAAGGACAAGTCGTAGGCAGATTTAGGTTAGCAGACTATGGCTATATAGGCGCCTCTTACACGCTATACAGCGTATTAGTCCTTTATATTTACGGTCTTATAGGTCTCTCCGCGGGAACTGGTAAGGTCTGTAGGCTTTACTATAATAGGCTTTAGGTTTTAGGCTTAGCGTTCCTAAGTCAGCTTAATTAGGTTGCCCTTTTATATAATTAGGCCTCTATTAAACTTAATTAGATTCTACTTAGTTAGCTACTCTCACGGCTTTACCAAAAACTTGGCCTTTTATAGTTTAGTTTCTTTAGCGTCTACAAAGGTCTAGTCTGCTAGGAATAGGGTATTATCTATTTAGAGTCCAATAATACCGAGGCCGTTTAATAGGCTGTATAGGAGGCAGGGGTTGTAGGTCAACTGTTCCATTTTAAGTTTACTAACGTGGTGCTGGTGGTATGTCTTAAACCAATGGTTTCCAGCTTCTAGTACTCCGTACAGAGGTTTTACAACCTATAGGATTGTTCCTAGTTGTAGGTTGAGCTTAGGGGGTGGCCGTATAAAGATGTCCCTACTTAGGTAGGTATTAGACTGTATATAGGCTTGCGAGATGTCCCGTAGGTAAAAAGCTACGGGTTTGCTTTACTGTAGTCTAGGCGTAAGTGCAAGTATAATCCATTAGCTAACTTATTGAATTGTAGGCGATTGTATAAGGACTAAGCCCTTCCCTTGGTTGTTATAGGCTTGTATAACAAGCCTTAATTTTTTAAAAGCTTTATTAGTACCTGGGTGCTTAATTTCGTTAATAAAGCGTAAGTTGAATATATAGACGCCTTGCGGAACGTCTTTCTCCATTATAACCGCAAAGACGCCCTTTTTAAGTAGTCCGTTAATCTCTTTACGTTGTAAGTCTGTAAAGGGGGTTTCCTGTACTAGAACTGATATATCCGCAGGTAGAGATTGCCTTGCGGATATTCCTGCGGAGGTTAGGTAAGTCTTTATTATAGTATTCTTAGTTATAGGGTGCTTTCGGGGGCGTCCTTAACCGCGCTTTACGGTAGGTATAGCGGGTTCAGTGGGTTTCTAAAGGACTTCTAGGGTAGGCAAGGGTGCTTCTAGCTTATTTAGTTCAGCGGTTGCTTCTGGTTTATCTAGTTTAGCGGTTACCTTTAGTTTATCTAGCTTAGCAGTTGCTTCTAGTTTGTCTAGCTTAACGTTATGGGTATCTTTAGGCCAAAAGTAGGGTTTTACAGACGTGCTCCTAAAGCTGGTCGGGCCGCTAGGAAGTTATATATAGCACGTCTTGTTTTCTACAGCTAGTAAACAGTACGGTCCGGTCCACTTGCCGCTTTTACGCTATATAAGGACTTTAGAGTTAAGCGGGAGGTCGTGTACTAGGGTCGTGTTAGGTCTATTACGGTAGTACAGGGCGTTATTAATAGCTTATTTAGCCTATAGCTTAACTATCTCAGCCATCGCCTTCCATATTACAGCTGCTCGTTCCGTAATAGACAGGGTAGGAGGATTTAGGTTACTTATCCTTAAATAGGCTCCGTAGACTAAGAGGGTAGGTACTAGTCCATCTAGGCTAGCAGTATTGTTAACGGCTTTTACGGCCATCTGTAGAGCCAGTTTCTTTTAGATATCCTTACACTCGTCCATAATAATCTGGTAAGCTCTCTATAGGGCTAAGTAAGCTTGCTTAATAAGCCCAACAGACCAATACGCCTTAACTAGAACAGCTTTTATTGATATAGCCATGGCCGTAGCATACTACTAGAATTCCTTACTAATGAAGTTCCTACTAGTGTTGTGGGTGATATACTTAGGAGGTCCAACGTATATGTCAATCTAGTAGGTCCGTAAAATATCCCAAGTGTGCTTTATAGATATATTTTGCAACTAACAGGCGGCTTAATAGCGGGTTGCCTTATCAATTATGTGTAATACTAGGCTGCTATTAATGTATATAATATCTATATACACTAAATAGTTGAAGTTAAAATCCTTATAAAGGGTAAACTTAAATCAGCCTGGGGAACGTCCGTATTTCTAGTAGTAGGAGCAGTATTTAGTTAGGTAATTAACTGCCTTCCTATTAACGTCGTTGTATCCAGAGCGTTTAAGGACTCTATATAGCTTTTCGGCTAATAGGTGGCCAAAACGACGATGTAAACGGTGGATCTCCGTACTAGTAAGGTAGCATGGGTTATAGTCAAAAGGTTCCTAAATATAGGTCCGTAAAGTCTCTCCCCATATAAGGAACGGGTATCCAAATTATTATATAATTGGTAGGGTAATATGCTTACTTCCTAGGGCAGTTACAGGGCCGATTAAGGTATCCGTAATATTATTATAGTAAACCTATAACCTGTCTATGTCCACAAGGCAAAGTAAGAAAGGGGTGTTTGCTTTTACTATATAGAAGTTAACTAGGCCAATTAGGGTCTTAACTACAACTAATCTAATTAATGCAGTTGAGCCAATGCCAAATTGGACGTTTACGGCCCTAGTTTACATAGTGTCAATATCCGTATTATCATTTGCGGTGGTCCTATATGCAAGGTATTGTCCGTAACCTACAGTAGACTTCTTAGAGGCGCCTATATCGATTATAACACCGTAGAATTCCTTAGGGGTATAGCGTTCTGTGGTAATATATACAAATAGGTCCTACTTGTGATCTATAACATCTATAACGGGGATGCTTGCGGAATGGTTTTTAGGCGTAACTGAGTGTATAAAGGAACAGTTGGCTAATACGGTCGTGATATTAAAGGCTTAGCTATCCATAAAAGGTCTAAAAGTGGTTAGGAATGTCTCTAAGGTCTCTTATTCCTAAGTATCTAAGTTAAAGTTAATTATAAGGGCTTCTATTGACTTATTAGGGGGCTCTTTTACTTCCTCTCCTTTATATTCTAAAATAAACTGGCTAATATAGCTATTAAGTCTCTTCCTAGACTTATTATATTCTTCCTAGGTATACCTTATAGACTAACATCCTTCCTTACCGCACACAAAGCACTTCTGGCTGGTTTATTTGCGGGGGTATGTTTTTATATAGGGGTTGCTGCAGGGGTTACAGGTAGGACTTAGTTGGTATAGGTGCTGCTAGCGGTAGCGGCGGTCCGTAAAGTAGACATCTAAGTCTGTTTGTGGATATTAAATATCTGTAATAAAGGCTTGCGTGCTGCCTAGTGGGTTTAAGACTTCGTATATTATAATAGAGGAGCGTAAATTATTAATAAGGCCAGCTAAGGTATCTGTAGGCTTATAGCAGGCGTACTTACAGGGCTCTACTTCCTAGTAGGCCGTAATAAGTTTATTATACAGGAAGTTATCTGTTCAAAGCTTAGCGTTAAGGCTGTGCTATAGGTGCTAGAGGTCTTTAATAAGAATTTGCAGGCACTCTATAGTCAATTTTTTAGTATTCTTGTTGATTATGGTCCGTAGCTTAGTTGCATTCCATTAGGTAAGAATATTACGCTTATATTCTGGTTCTTTAAAGTAGTTATAGGTAGCTTTATATAGCTTGTCAAAGGGAACACCAAGGGGGTTACTTTTAAGGTTGGTGTAGTAGTGGTCAAGTGCTAGGCCGCGCAGCATAGTAGAGTAGGCTTGGCTAAACTCCTATTTAGGAATATCGGCCTTCTGACAGAGGTCCATAAAGATGGTCAGTTTAAAGTTAAAGTTGTCGTTTTCACCGCTATACTTGAATTCGTCAGTGTAGAGCTTAGCTAGGTTGGCTAGCTCCTTGCTATAGGTCTTTACTTAGGTATGTTACAGATCTATAACTTGCGGATCTGTGGCTTATGGATATATGGCTTGCGGATCTATAACTTAGGCAGGTTGCGGATCTATAGCTTTGTTAACGGAAGGGTTTTAGTCTATATTTTGGTTTATAGGGGTATTATGGTCCGTAACTTGGGTACTAGGTGTGCTTTAGCCTATAAGATTAATTCCGAAATTGCTTGGGTTTATAGGACGAATTTGGTTAAGTAGGTTAGGTATAAGGCCAGCGATGCCATTAAGTTTAGGAGAAGTAGAGAGATTATTTATGGCTTTAACCTAGTCTAGGATTTTCTTTTTAGTCTATTCCGTTTGGTCCTTCTCCTATATTGTGTTATATAAGGACCGTGCAATAGTAACTCGTTTATCCTTTTTAACCTATACACCTTGGTGATGTAAAAGGGTTCGTAGGTTACGGATAGCAGTAGGGTTACAAGCCTTAAGAATAGCTTCTGTAAAGTCCGTAAAGTCTTCCTTATATTACTCCTATAGGTCGTTGTTTAGAAGCTTATAGTGTCCGTATTTAAGGATTTTGAAATTAATATAGTTGTTGACGTTGTCTATAGACGTAAGGTTAACTCCTTAGCTCCACTTCTTTTAACCTTTGCTGATTTGCTTGCTTATATCTGCCATATTATATAGCGTTGTATGTCTATATAAGCTATGGCGGGTTATAGTAGCTTATAGCAGGTGGGGGAGGTCTTGTAATAGTCCATAAAATCAATTAATGGGTCCGTAATAGTTTAAGGGGTCTTATAGTGGTCCATAAAGGTAATTAACGGGTCTATAACGGTTTATAGAAGGGTAGGGGTCTCTATAAGGGGTCTGAAAAGAGGTTAGGGGTATTAAGGGAGGGTGTAATAGGAATAGGGGTTTAAGGTTTAAAGAGGGTTGAGGATAGGGGGTTCCGTAAAGGTCTGTATTCGCGTCTATAACTTCCAGTAAACCGTACTAAGACTTAAATAAGTATATAGAGTTAGTGATAGTCCGTAATCCCCAACTTCTAACCTTCTAGTAGGTCGTACTAGGAGTTTAAATGGGTGGTCGCTGTCGTATATATTGCTTGGTGGGAGGTGTTAAGTAATTGCTAATCTGTACACGCTTACTAATTAGTGTTCGTACTAACTTAATAGTACAAGTAAGTCGTATCCCGGGGCACGAAATACGTATAGTATTGTATACTCTTTGGGATAGTAGTGACTGTTAATTGTATAAAGCAGACTATGTGGTCTATATACTAATGCGTCCTTCCCCTAATTAGTTAGTGCTTTATAAGTGCACTAGACGCGTAAGCGAGTGGTTAGTATACTGAACGCGTAAACGCGTACCTGGCGTACCGAACGCGTAGGCACGCGGTTGGTACAATAGGTGCTGTAATTATACAGTTAATAATAGTAACGGTTCTTACTTTATTAACTTAATTGATAATATGCGATAAAAACCATAATCTAAACAATTTAAACTTCTTATTAAGTGGGAAGGATATAAAACACAAACCTAGGAAACCTATAATTAGATTAAGGCCGACGCGCCTTCCCTAGTAAAAGAATTCTATAAGGACTATCCTTCGCGGCCTACTCTAGCTAGATGGATATGATATAAAGGTAAACAACTGCTACCTAACATAAATACACGAAACTTGAATTTAAAAAGAACTTAAAATAAGTTATGACGTTTGTGACGCGATTATGTGACACGTAAGATATTAAGGAACTTTAACCAGCGGTCAAAGTTGTCTAATTGGTCAGATCTGCCTTGCCAAGACCGCCACTTGACGCGAAAATACGACATGTAATAAAAAAAAATTATAAATTCTTAACTAAATTGAATTATTTTAAACCTTCGGCTAAAGGGGGGGTACTATAATGGGACTAGCCTAGTTATAGTAGGAATGTCTCGGTAAAACACTTAATAAGATAAACTTGACGCTTTGACCGAATTCTGCCGAATTCTGCCAGCTTAATTAACTTCTGCCAAGTTCTGCCAGATTAATTGAATTCTACCGAAGTCCGTCCGCGTGTGTATGTGCGTACGTATCGACTAAGACCCCTAACTATTTAATTATAAGATTCTCTGGTTATTCCCTTCTCTTCTTTACGCAATATCTTGTTCTCTTGAAAAGCTATATACCCTTAGATTTAGATAGAATTTATATTGTTTCTTTAAATCTTCCCTAAAGCCTCTTCGCGCCCTTACAGCTGTATATGGTAGTTATAACCTCTAGAAGCATAGGTCCTATATAGAGTTAACGATCCTAGGTATTGCGTTAAATTATATTTAGCCCTTATAAGCCGCCTGCTTTATATATACGCTCCACTAAAGTTTACTATCTACTTATATACCAAGTACCCTTAGCCCTTAAACTAGCTGTCCCCTAAAGCCTTAGATATAAATTATATGTTAGAGGTCTGCGGATTAGTTATATTTCCTTATAAAGTGGATTAGTTAGTACTTCTCTAGTATAAAGCTAGCTCCATATCGCCTTGCCTACTCTATATACGTATTATAGACTTTTTTAGTGTTCTATAGTTTTCTGCAACTGTTGGTCCGTATATAATTAGGTTCGTGTTATCGACGAAGCCTATCCCCTAGGTCGCCCCTCCTTAAAGGGTTTAAGCAGGTTGCTTACAAAGAGAAGGAAGAGAATAGGTGAAAGGGGCGATCCCTATAGTATTCCCGTTGCTACTGCGATGGGGGGGCTCTATTACCTATTAAAGTTTGTTGTATATATATATGTATCTACCACGTAATAGATCTTAATCTTTTGGTTTACAATTTAAGGTTAGCAATTTGCCAAGTACACTTTATTATTTCGTCAGTTTTCTTGTAATAGATAGATTTTGCTACTTAAATATGCCCAGTGCTCGTAAGTTCTAGATAAATTAAACTTATATTTTTAATAAAACTACCTTATAACCCTATCCTCTAATTTCCTACTATAATTTTAGCCCTATTAAGCTAGACCTGCTTAACCAGTCTAGTGGCTTTGACACCCCCTATAGTAAAATCTCTTTAGCACAATACCGTTTGTTTGGCCGAGCGTATTATAATACCAATGGTATTGTTATATTAAGTGTTACGTATTGGGTAAATAAGTAGGGAAAAAAGGAGCTTAATACCTAAAAAGGCTTAGGATGTCTACCTCGCAGGTTAAATAGGGCCCTCTCCTATATAGAGGTATAGGCAAAACTCCTTAGTATAATATAGCTTCTACAGCTAAGCGTATTATAATACTAATAGTATTATAATATTTAGGTTTTATATATAAAATATACTAAAATCAAAATTATAGTAGACTAGGGTATTTTTAGTAGTAAGTGTGTATTTTTTAGCGTTTTGTAACGGGACTAGCCTAGTTACAGTAGGAATATCTCAGTAAAACACTCAATAAGATAAACTTGATACTTTGACCGAATTCTACCAAATTCTACCAGCTTGATCAACTTCTGCCAAGTTCTGCTAGATTAATCGAATTCTACCAAAGTCCGTCCATGTATGCACGTGCGTACGCATTAACTAAGACCCCTAACTATTTAATTATAAGATTCTCTGGTTATTCCCTTCTCTTCTTTATATAACGTCTTGTTCTCTTCAAAAGCTATATACCCTTAGATTTAGATAGAATTTATATTATTCCTTTAAATCTTCCCTAAAGCCTCTTCGCGCCTTTATATTACGTTGCGTTAAAAAATAACTACTATTGAAATAGCAAACGAACCTGAATCCTCTTTAATAACTATAAGTATTATATCCCTAGTTAGAGAACAGTTAACTATAATATAATAGTCCTTTATAGATGCCTTAGCTTAGTAGTAGGCTGCACTAGAAGCCTAGCATTAGTAATTAATAGAAGCACTCCATAAAGAACTCTGTAACGTCTAAGTATTTATGTTAGAGACCCTAACACCACCTATAAACAAAATTAATATAACTGTATCTAAACCTAGCCCATTAAATACGAACCCTAAACTAGTAATAGTAGCTTAACCTATACCTATAACGAACCCAGTACCTACCGCGAAATTAGAAAAGCTTCCTAACCCTTTAATATTTAATAGAAATTAAAATAACCTATATCCCTTTATAACTAAGCTCCGTCTTAAACTTTTAATAAACTATAACTAATACTCTACTAAAGCTAGTAAGGTTAGCTATAGAATGTCTTATTTAAGCAAAGATACTATATAAACCATAGACCTATTCTTCTATAATAGCACCTTTGTTAATTTCAAAACCTTCGTCTCTCTGCTAGAATGAATATATAATAACGCCAGCCGTAAATATACCGCTATTACTAAACTTAAAAACCTATAATAACGGAACCAAGACTTTACAAGCTTCTTTTTAGAATTTTTAGGCCTTATTGGCGAACTAGATTGGAATAAAGCCGCTAGAGTTGCTACTTTTTAATAAGCTATTTCAGATAAAATCAGAGCATAGTTAGTAGGTAAGGAACTGCCAAAGGACCTACCCAAATTTGCTATAATGTGTTAACGAATTAATAAGGACCTTTAATATAATAAATAGACTTATTTTCTGAAGCTAACTATACCTTGTGTTTAAAGCTCTATGAAACCAATATATACCCTAAACGCGACCCTTTTTTGAAACCTACGCATAACCCTATGGACCTTAACGCCACTCAATTCTACGCACCCTTAGGAACTAATAAATAAAGAACTTAAGCCGCAAATAGAGAATGCTTTGGATATAGTAGAAAAGGATATATCTAAAGGAATTGCCGAACTTACCCTTTTAAAAAAGTCCGCTATAGTTCCTCCCAGTCTTTAAATTGCACTTACTCCTTAAATTGCACTCGTTCTTTAAGCCGTACTCACTCCTTAACTTATATTTATTCTATGAATTATACCTAGTTATTATAAAGTATCTTACCTTTGGCTAACTTGGAAAACAAATTATCCTAGGGCCAAGTCGCGCCTTAGGATAAGAAGTGGAAGAGTATAAGTATCTAGGCTCTTTTAGCGCTAATATATAATACAACTCCCTTAATATACTTGGCGAAATTTAAATACTTAGAAAATAGAAGGAGGTATAAATCCTTATAGACAGCGGAGCTACTAGTATAGGCTTTATTAATATAAACTACGTGAAAACCTAACGCCTAAATTTAAAGAAACTTAATAAGCCCCAAGGCCTATAAGGCTTTAACGGCAAACCCTTAATATATAGCGAATTAACACACTACACTCTTGTAAAAATGCGGATAGGCAAACACCTTAAATACATTTCCCTATTTATAACAACCCTAAAGTAATATAAGATAATACTTGGACATAGATAGCTAAAACAACACAACCCTTTAATTAGCTGGGTTAAAGAAATACTAAAGTTCCGTATAACCTACTACTAAAGTCATTGCTTAAAAACCCATTTGCCCTATAAATATGCATATAACTATTTAAATTTAAAATAATATAAATTACCCTTACCACAAACCTTGAACCAATACGATAAAGCTACAACTGCCAATTATAGTAAAGAATGTAAAGATGTTATATTAAAACCTCTTAAAATTTGTATAATATAGGCCGCACCCTTTATCTTATTAGCAAAAAGACAGGATTATAAAATCTTTGCTATAACTATAGAAGACATTAAGAAAGCACTAGAACTAAAATAGTATATTAATCCTTAACCTCTTATACCTAAAGAGTACTATAATCTAATTAACGAGTTTAAAAAACAATTTATAAACCAACCAGCCCCGCACCAAGATAAGTACAATTTTAAGATAGAACTTGAGCCTAGTATAACACTAAAGTTCGGTCCGCTATACGGTATATTATAAGAAGAACTGCTTGTGATATAATAATACCTCAATAAGTATCTGGAAAAAGGATTTATTTGCCCTAGTTAATCTCTATTCGCCTTACCCATACTATTTATTAAAAAGCCAGGAGGAGGCTTAAGATTTTATATTAATTATTAAGCTCTAAATATAATTATGATTTAAAACCAATATCCAATTCCTCTAATTTAAGAAACGCTTAACCATTTAGTAAAGGCACAGTACTTTACAAAGCTTAATATAGTTGCTGCCTTTAATAAAATCCGTATATGTAAAGGAGATAAAAAGTACATAGCTTTTTATATATAATGGGGACTCTTTAAATACCTAGTAATACCGTTTAGCGTAAAAAATAGTCCTAGTATATTTTAGTAATATGTTAACAATACGCTTTATAAATTCCTTAATGTATTTATTACCGCGTATATTAATAATATCTTAATTTACTTATCCTTACTTTCTAAATATTGGAAATATATTAGAATGGTTCTTAAACGCCTATAAGATGCGGGCTTATAATATAATATTAAGAAATGCAAGTTCCACGCGTCTAAGGTTATGTACTTAGGCTTAATTATATCCCGTAACGGAATTAAAATAGACCCTAAGAAAGTCGCTGTGATTATAAACTAAGGAAGCCCTAGCAATATATAAGACGTTTAAGGATTTCTAGGATTTACAAACTTCTATTATTAATTTATTAACCACTTTTTAGAAATTGCCTAGCCATTAGTAAACCTAATAAGAAAGAATATAAAATTTAAATGGACTACTAAATATAAATAAGCTTTTAATGACCTAAAGCATTATTTTATAACTACTTTAATTCTTGCCTACTTTAACCCTAACCTTAAATACATTGTTAAAACAGATTCGTCTAATTATGCACTAGGAGGAGTATTATTACAATATAATAAGAACGGCAAGCTACGTCTAGTAGCCTTTCTCTCTTAGAAACTTGCCCCTGCTAAATTAAACTATAAGATATACAATAAGGAACTACTTATAATTATTAGATGCTTTAAATAATGGCGTCCTAAGCTTAAAGGATTATTGTTTCTAATATGTATATTAATAGACCATAAGAACCTATAGTACTTTATAACTATAAAACAATTAACGCAGCGCCAAATTCGTTAGGCTGAATACCTCTTATAATTCGACTTTAAGATTACGTACTAACTAGGTAAACTTAATTAGAAGCCTAATATATTAATATAATAATTATAGGACCTACCTGTAAACGCTTTAGACAAACAGATTACAAATTAATTATAGATCTTACTGCCCCCTAAACGTTTTAAAAAGCTACGCCCTATATTCCTAGATACGGAACTTGACAGAAATAAATTAGAAGTTAATAAATGGGAAATAGAAATTAATAAGCTAATGGAATATAAATATAAGAATAACGTATAGATAATAGATATAATAAAAGTAATTTAAATAGGAAAACAACAGTATAAGGATATTACACTTACTAAATATAAAATTTGAAACAATCAATTATACTATTAATAGAAGATAGTAGTTCCAAATTCCGAACCTTTATAATTTAAGATACTTAATTTTATATATAACTTCCCTATAGCAGGGCATCCTGGCTGTGTAAAGACCTATAAGATTGTTTAACGAGTATACTACTGGCCTATAATGCACGACTATGTATGAAAATACGTTTAAGCATACAGAATATGCGTGCGTGGAAAGACCTCTTATATAAAGAAGTAAAGAGTACTTTAACCGCTACTAATTCCGATATAAAGATGGCGTAATATCTTAATTAACTTTATAGTTGACTTGCCTAGCAGTAATAGGTTTATAAATATTATAGTAGTCATTAACCGCCTTATAAAAATGCGATATATAATTCCTATAAACTTAATTAATGCGATATTAGTAGCTAAATATTTTATTAAGCATGTCTTTAAGCTACACGGACTTCCTAACTTAATAATATCCAACTATAGAAGCCAGTTTATTTTAGACTTTTAGCAAGCTCTATATAAACAGTTAAGTATTTAAATACAACTTTTAACTATATTTTATCTGGAGACAGATAGTTAAACTAAAATTGCAAATATAACTATGGAATAATACCTATAAATATACTGCTCCTACCTGCAAGACGACTGGGAAAAATGGCTACCTTTAGCTAAGTTTACTGCGAATAATATAATAAACGTATTAATAGGCGTAACGCTGTTTTATACAACCTACGGACAAAACCCTTAATTTAGATTTAAACTATAACCCAAAATTAATATAATAGGACCTATAATTAAACAGATCTAGTTAATTAATGTACATAACTTTGTTAATTAAATAAAGTAGTTAATGGAACTGTTATAAAGTAAATTAACGTACGCTTAAACGGTATAGGAATGGTATGCGAACAAAGAACGAGCTCCCGCATAGGACTTTAAGGAAGGTAATATAGCTTACCTAAATACATAAAATATATGGACTTAACAGCCCTTAAAGAAACTTAATTAGAAGTTTATAGGCCTATATTAAATTAAGAAGAAACTAAGCCCATACGCCTATAAGCTTAAACTGCTAACTAAGATAAAAATATACCCAATGTTTTACGTAAGCTTATTATAACCTTTAAAAGATAATCCTATAACTTATAAAGTACTACCGCCACCTCCTATAATTATTAATAATGGTAACGGTTCTTACTTTATTAACTTAATTAATGATATGCGATAGAAACCATAATCTAAATAATTTAAACTTCTTGTTAAGTAGGAAGGATATGGAGCGCAAACCTAGGAAACCTATAATTAGATTAAGGCCAACGCGCCTTCCCTAGTAAAAAAATTCTATAAGAACTATCCTTTATGGCCTACTCTAGCTAGATGGATATAATATAAAGGTAAATAACTGCCACCTAACACAAATACACAAAACTCGAATTTAAAAAGAATTTAAAATAAGTTATAACGTTTATAACGTGATTACGTAATATATAAGATATTAAGGAACTTTAACTAGCGGTTAAAGTTGTCTAATTAGTTAGATCTGCCTTGCTAAAACTACCACCTAACGCGAAAATACAATACGTGATAAAATTATAAATTCTTAACCAAATTAAATTATTTTAAACCTTCGGCTAAAGGTGGGGTACTGTAATGGGACTAGCCTAGTTATAGTAGAAATGTCTTAGTAAAACACTTAATAAGATAAACTTGACGCTTTAACCAAATTCTACTAAATTCTGCTAGCTTAATCGACTTCTGCTAAGTTTTACTAGATCAATTAAATTCTACCAAAGTCCGTCCGCGTGTGTATATGCGCACGCATCAACCAAGACCCCTAACTATTTAATTATAAGATTCTCTGGTTATTCCCTTCTCTTTTTTATGCAACGTCTTGTTCTCTTTAAAAGCTATATACCCTTAGATTTAGATAGAATTTATATTATTCCTTTAAATCTTCCCTGAAGCCTCTTCACGCCCTTATACGTTTAAAGTTAGAAAATCTATAACAACGTTACCTCTTAGAATTTTAAGACCTACCTATAACCAATAAGGTAGAATTAAGTATGGAAAGTAAGATCTAAGGGTTAATTTAATAGATTTTAATCGTTATATAATAAAAGTTAATAGCTAAACCTGTAGTAAGTTAAGGCCAAATCCAACAAAGTAAAACTAGTTATAACGATTTTGGTAGAGGCACCTAACGATATCGTCAAAGGTTAAATTATTGTTAATTATACCAAAAAGGCTTAATTAGGGCGTGTAGATCGTAATACCAATGGTATCGTTATATACCCGGTATCGTACTAAGGAGTTTTGCCTGTACAGCGGTAAAGTAATCGTATAGCGCTAAGGGCTCCCCCGGCTACCTCTCACTTTACCTAATTAGGTAGTATCGAGCCTGGAACCCAAAACACAGCTCAAGACGCGTCGACATCAACTCCCTAACGTTTCTCTACTAGAGTTAATGCTCTATTATCTCTTAAAATGTCTTCCGCTCTAGATACAGTTCCACTTCCTCTTTTAGAGCCTTTTGGGCCTAAACCACACCCTCCAATTCGACCCCCAAAAGCTAGCCATTTGACGCGTGATCAAAGACGCGATATCTAGCTTCTCCACGACTATAGGAGCTTAATTTTGATCAATACTACCTAATTAGGTAAAGTGAGAGGTAGCCGGGGGAGCCCTTGCTAGCGCTATGCGATTACTTTACCGCTGTACCTCTGTACAAATTCTCTACTGGTTATACCGATATTGGTGGTAGGTGTTTAACGATATTGTCAAAAGTCAGATTATCGTAATATTACGCCAAAAATGGCTTGATTACAGTCTGTACGAGCTTCGGTTTCTC
>Ga0307507_10004558_pt1 | contig 24321 bp, 21 predicted proteins | sample 7_EM_MG_FD_207223 | JGI IMG/M metagenome (GOLD analysis project Ga0307507, IMG submission 207223) | Populus trichocarpa ectomycorrhiza microbial communities from riparian zone in the Pacific Northwest, United States - 7_EM | ecosystem: Host-associated > Plants > Roots > Unclassified | place...
TTCCCACAAAACAACTATCACTTCAACAACCATATTCCGCAACCCTTTCAACATCCTAACTCCCTCGTCCAAACGTCCTGCGTCGTAGTGGTGTTGAGGATATGGAACCTTCGCGAATAATTTAACAATTTCAACCATCACGGAAGGCCACGCTTACCTTCCGCTCCGAGTATGCGGCCGAAAGCACTGATCGCCTTCCTTGCTGCGCACGCCGGGAATCCGGAATAGTGTTGCACCACAGCACGAAACTGAGCCCTTGCTGTGGCCCGGAATTGAAGCCATCTTCTTGGTGAACTGAAAGGCGAACATGGCGGCGATCACATGGTGGTCCGGACCCGGCCTTATGCGTAGGATTGATGCATCTAACGCATGCTCGAATGTGAAGCGTACCGTAGACATTAACCCAGCTGCTCGTAGTTTTCTTTCTATCACCTCGCACTCAGTATCGGAGATACCGTGGAAATATACTGAATATTCTTCAGCAGACTCCGAATCAACAAACCCCTGGACGGTCCTGACCAGCTCCGGCGCGGATTGATATTCGAACTTGTTTTGGTCAGGGATTAAGGCAGCTTGAATCTCAAACTGGATACATCTACCACCCGAGGTAATGTACCGATCATGCTTGTTGATCAGGACCTGTGAGAATTGGTCTGGGTTTTGAAAGAGAGACATGAGATGCGTTGATGGTTGATAGGAGGATGGAAGAAAGTTTTTTGTAGAGTGACGTCTTGCGGGGGCTCAAGTATATAAGGGGCTTTTTCGGTCGATGGCGGAGGGGAGTGTTTGATTGTGTTGTGTGGGTTGAGGGATAATTGGGGGATCAGTGATAATTGAGGCAAATGCGACACAGAGAGGGTACAAAGCTGCGGGTGAGAGTAGCCCGGTTAGTTCTCAACGGCAAAGTAAGAGATGGGTGAATTCCCGTGTGCTTGCGACGGGGGACGGGTTTTTTTCGCTTTGGCGGTCAGGTTTTTAGCTTCAAAGGCAGCTTCCAGGACATTAGAGCGACGGCACCCCCGTCAATAAACACCGGACAAAGGCAAGGAATACACAATGACCCAACCTTCTTGCTGTGAAGCTTTCTTCCCTCTCAAATAATCGTCAAGAGTTCCAACTTCCAACTAGAACTTCTGCGCGGGGCGCCATGGCTCTATTACCGAACAAAGAAGGAGTTGGTAACGCCAAACCCGAACCCAGCTAGCTAAGGTAACTAGGCCTTGTCGACTTTCTATTTAGAATCTTCTTGGATGTGGACCCCTGCCCTTTGTTCGGCCACAGTGACGGCGTCCCACGCAGAAGTGAAGGTGCGAAGTTGGAAGTCGGAACTCTTACCGAATATTTGATAAAGGAGAAAAGTCATTCGCTTTGCCACAAACATTACCCGGCCTTGGGCTAGGGCTCCTGACTCAACACCCCCCATGCACCGATCCCTGATTTCGCAGCAGCTGGGATGGCATTAACACTGATTTATTCTCAGGTGTCTCTACATAATTGGAGTAGTAGGATTATTTAGCGGCTTCGCCAGCCGGCATTATTTTCGAAAAACGGCCTATTTCTTGGGAAGAGAACGCTTTTCGCCGCCAGTGTGTGCTGCGCTACTCGCTAAAAAAAAGTGTCCGTATTAACTCTAGACCCTCATCCACCTCCGTCGTAATGCATTCCTATAATAGGTTTCTAATCGAGTAATGAGCACCCTCCTTAGTCCTTAGCATGAAGTTTACCAAATGCTCTTCCCCGATATATGGCATCTAAAGTTGCTATTATGCATTGTATCAGATGCAGGATTTCTAGCTTACGCATTTGGAATTAATGCTAAGAATTCAAACACTGAAAGTTGCCGGTTTCGGGGGGTGAAATAGTGGGGTGGCATCCAATAGGAAAGGTCTCCCCAGCCTCAGATGAGGTGCTTCTATCCTACCCATTGGGAACCAATGCCAAGAATTAAAACGTCGAACATTATGCAAGGGATGAAAGAGTGGGAACGATAATTGTACGAGTATTTGGGGTGGCAAGCATAAGCTGGGTCGGGTATTTGGGTGAAAACTAGTACAAATTAGGAAATTTGAGTGATCCCTCATGATCGCAGTACCGGCAAGTGAAGGACAAAAGTCGGGCGCACTCGGAAACTCCTCATAGAAGCACTAGCAGTGCTACCCCCTCGCAAGGAGGCTTAATACTCAAGTAGTCTACAGTATCCCCAGTTTACCTTTACTATTACTTGCATTTGTCACGGTTTGTGACCTGCCCATCTAATTATAGGAAACCATCTTTCTGGTATGGTACCGGGAGTGATTGCAAAAGTGCCAATATTGCGTTTTCCAAAAAAAAAGCAAACCATAAATAATCCTCCTTGCCTTAGGGAAAGATCTCCAGGCTCTAATGCGCTCCGCTTGTTTTCGACATAGAAGCGATCCACTCTACCGCCAAGATCATATAGTATTGGCCGGAAAATTGGGGTTTCGGGTTCTCTCCTACCTCCTCCTTGTAAAATGCTATCCGCCCGCGATCCCGTATCCAATCTTCTCCATTGTTTCTACAAGTACTATACTCGCCTCCAGCACAGATGCCCCACGAACCCCTTCCGGAAAACCGTGGTAACACTTGGCTGCTTTACCGAACCTGCCGGTAACCGAAGAAGAAATTCCACACACCCCATAAATCATGCGTAACCTACTTCACAACATGTAATCGGGCCAGGAATGAGGTATAAAAAAGCTACCATAAGGGAGTAAGCACAGGTTTTGTTCAGCTGTGTTTCTATGTGAGTGGATCGTGTAAACTTCAGCTGGCGCCACCAGAGGAAAAGGGTTGAGAGAATGAATGAGTGATATCTGGTGAGAGGTCGGAAGTCATTGCAGTCAAAATGAGGTGAAACAGCTATATAGCTCTTCTTCAGCTCCATCGACGCTATCGTTAGTCTGGCTGAACCCGGGGTTCCCATGAAGAATATTCTCCAGCTTCAACCACCACCGGCCGCACACTCAGTGTACGTCTATGCCTACTTCTCTTCTCCCTCTCCATCACGTGTACTAACAGGTATTGTAAGACCGATAGTTTGACCAAGACCCCCCCCCCAAAAATTTCCCTCCCTATTCTTTACTATAGCCCATATACCGATCTCCGTTCCAACTCCACCCCTATCCCCACAAAAGGTTAATAATCGCCCCTCGTAAAAGCAGCTGGGATTCCAACCGTCCGGTCATGCTTCGTGATTCGACGTTACTTGCCCACTCACACTTCATCCTCCTCCTCCGGGAGTGGAAAAATTATCCCTCAAAACCTTATACCCCTCAGCTTCTCGAAAGCTTTTCACGACACTACTCGTGGTCAAGGGCGACCAACACTTGCATGTCCCGTCTAGAGTTGCCCCTTGGTTTTCGAGGGGGAAATCACCCATGGGTACTTCTGGAGGCACCTCAAGCGCCCTGGAATTTACGGGCGCACTGGTGATGAGAAAATTATCTGGCTAAATCTTCACAAGAGAGAGCATGACCGACTCCTGGCCACCCGCAGTATAATCCCCCTTTCCATAAACACAACTCCGGGATACTAACAAATTCGGTATATATCACTCCAGCACAACGCAAGCGTGAGGTGAGAAAGGCGAAAGCACAAAAGATGTTGAGGACTGTGGAGTTCGAGCTATGCGCCAGAAACATATGGGTTACGGAGGAGGCGTTGAATGCCTAAAAGGTGGCGATTTGGGAGGGGATGTACGCCGCCGAACAGAGCGGTGACAGTATTGGGGTTGGTATTCTCTACTCCGCTCCATTTTGGAGGCTTTCGTGGGATTGTTGCTGATTGAGGGGGGGAATGATCAAAGTACGATGCTTGGATTCTTTTGGATTTTCATACTAGCCCGGAGAGTCTTCCTCAAATACAGTAAGCCCTCACCGGTTCAATGTAATAGATTCTACTAAGTATATCCGAGTTAGTCTCTCCTCTGTACTCATGGCCAAAGGAAACTAGACTAAGAGAAATTACTAATTCGAAAGTGTAATGTATTCCTTTTGGCCGCTGTGTGGTTGACCCTGGTCCGGGGCTTTGTATCTGTTCTGAAATTGTCACCGTATTTAAATTCATATTGTTTAGGTATTTTTTATGTGGTCTAAGTTGTGCCTATCTTACTTCCTGCGTGGGTGGTCACGACATAAAATTAGATGTTTCCGAGTGCTAGTAGGTGGTGACGGCAGCGCTGTTCCCGACCCTTGCTTTGGCGTAAAATATCGGTAATGCACAAGCGGAGTTTCACCCTACCCAGCCCTGTCCGAAGTAGAAGGCAATTACGGTCGTAGAGGCAGACAGTATCATCTGTAATCGTAATATTTAAAACGCGCCTATTGAATAACTTCAGCCCCGTTGCTTTCAACGCGGGAGGGGAAAATTGATTGCGGTGTTCGCATTTTGTGCGATAGAGTGAACAACCTTACCAGTATCAGCTCCAGATTTACCTATTGTGCAAAGATAGAGATTTAATTTAAGCGAGATTGGGGAGCTATTGTGGGGTGATCGCGACAACGGCGGGGCAACCTACCGTATTATCTTGAATACAAGAGAATCGCGCTAAGAGGTCATATTAAAGCTAAGACATCTCTTTGCATGATTTTATCATATTCCTTCTCTCCAGCCATCTCAGTTTACAGAGAGGAGGACCGTGAGGTCCAAATTTTCTCCCTATTTTCTGTCTTTGAAAATCATCGGCAACATAACATACCCAATGCTGATGTGAGGCGGTGTCTAAACCTTAACATAACCTCTTAGCGCGATTCTCTTTTATTCAAGACAATACGGTATTCAATACCAGCGACTCTCAGACATTCCCTCGCGAATACCATCCAAGTTTCAACTTTCATGTCTCAGTAATAAATGATAATAGCAGCCGAATCTCCAGAATTACTCAGTCAAAGAAATTTGAAAAATTAATGAAAAATTACAGAAAGCAAACTAGAAACACTGCCAAAATCGGTCATTTTTTTCAATTTTTAAGAAGTAATTATTCAAACACCCTTTGTTGCTTAAAATTCGTTGGCCAATCTCCATTTTAGGAAATTCACAGGGGTTTTTTGTGCCAAGAACACCCCCAGAAATTGACTTTTAAACAAATTGTGCTTCATATTTCTCCAAGAATTTTTAAAAAATATATCAATAAATATGCCTAATTCCAGTTTATTTTCTAGAACCATTTAATTATTATTTTAATTTTTTTATGGCAGTGTTTTCTTCCTTAGGGGATGAGTTCAGTTTTCTTGGCAAAAGGTGAAACCTAACTTTGGCTGGCATAAAAAAACACTGATGGTATTTTGTAGGGAGGGCCCGGGATTCGCTGGCATTCTGTAGGTTTTCTCCGATAACGGCGGTACGCTCGGTGTTGCTCAGAGGGGTCCAGCCCAGGTGCGCGGGGTTCCTGTTTCGCGGGCGTGTAGCTCGGAACGCGTGTGCGCGTGCGTGCGTGAGCTGGGGCGTGGTCCAATTTACCTATCTGTTGGGGCTCGCCCACCGGGCCTAACCGTCTGCGCGTGCATTGCAAAAGTTTCAGGCAACTTTTTATCCCATAAGTTGTCGAGACATTCCGGTCGGGTTTAAAATCAAGAACTCTAGCCTATTTGGGGAACCGGGAGTAAATCTACGCGGAATCTCGCGTTTCCATCATGGTCATGCTGAGAAGTGTGGGTTTCGAGGTATTCTGAGCACTACACCGCATTCTAACAACAAGGTTTTTCCTATCACGATTACTAAAATAGGTTCGAAATCTAGATTTTAAATCCAGCCTGAATCTCTAGATAACTTATGGGAGAAAAAGTGCCACCCTAGTCTCCACATTCCCGGAAAATTTTGCAAGGCGCAAGCAGTTAGAAAATTTGGGTGGCGGCGTCTCAACCGGGATTATTTTCTGATGAACTAAACAACAGTGTTTGGCATTGCCTCGGGGGTGAGTTTATAAATTCCACTAATCATTCCGCCTCACCACTTTTCATCATACTTGTCGGGCGCTATGTTGCTTCCACAGCGCATCTATTTTTCTATTAATGCACATAACACACCCGGAATTAGACGGGAGCAAATCCAAGTATCAATACTGAATGAATGGCCATGTGAACACCAATCTCGTAGCCCGGTGGAAGCTATTTCAATATGAGCTAAAGAGAGTGGTAAGGGGCTAAATGGGATTTCGCACTACTCGAGTATGATACTAGTAGAAGTGGTCACTGCAAAATCGCCGTTGTGCTAGCCAGCCCGGTCCCTTTGTACGTGCTCCAAGGTAGTCTTATGTAATCAAGGGGCGTGATATTCCCCCCAAAGGTGAGTTTCACTGTACTCAACTTGGTCAGGAGTAGAAGGCGCCTTGTGGTGGTGTTGCTGCCGGTATTATAGTTTCAATATTTGAGACAGTTCAATTTTCTATTTATTTTATTTTGGCGTTCAATAACCGGTGATGATCACGTCGCCCTCAAATTCGTTGGCTCCTTGAGTTCGAATCCTGGGCTACGCCGGTCGGGTATCTACCATACTGGCCGGCATAAACAAGTGATAATCTGGTACGCGAAACCCAATAATAAGAACATAAAATATTTTAATAGATTTTAAAAAGAAAGAGGAGTGTGCAAAGGGGGCACAATGGATTATCGAGTGTTTCCCGCCCTATCGGTATTGATACTGGTACAGTTCGCGCCCGACAGATGGAGCCTACAATCCGAATTTGAGGAGACAACGAATTTGAGGGCGACGCGATAGTGGGGTATTGTTGTGTTCGAAAGAGTTGCTAATAATTAAAGATGTAGAGGCTCCTACGGTATTCCATGGCACAGCAGGGATTAGGCAGAGTTCTATGAAACAATTGTTTGAACTCGAGTCGAGATTCGAAGGACGACCAAAGCTTGTACTGTACGGTACTGCGCTGGCATGGTCAAGCGCATCGCAAAGCACAAGAGAACAGATTGGAGAAAGTCGCCTACCCGTAGTCAGGTGGCTACAAAGACCGGAAATCAGTTTCTTGGGAGGCTCATGATGATTGGACAGGGCGTGCAACCCCGCTTTTCATCAACACCACGCTCAAGCGCAAGAATTTCGACAGCCACCTAAAGTCAATCACCACTTTTTTTCCTCTCAAGTATCTCTATACAATCCGGGGAGCGAAATACGGGAAATGTCTCATATTATCGCCAATAACAAGAACTCTTTCAATCGGTCTACTGTCATCAACAATATTTCCGATGATGACTCAAAAATCCACGCATGGTTGTCTCCCTTAGACCCCCGGGTGCGGCATCAAGACATCAGATCCCAGCGGATGGATTGTGTCGGAGCCTGGCTGCTAGAAACCAGAGAATTCAGAAGCTGGTATGGTGGTGGTGGAGATGAACCTAATCATGCGACTTTATTCTGCGATGGAAATCCGGGAGTGGGAAAGAGCTACATCACGTAAGAGAGGGTATAATTGGTGAGAAAGCGGGGGATGGCATTACTGACAAGTTGCGATCTTAGTTCACTGGTCATAGACAAGTTATGTGACGAGGCCATCGGGCAAGATACCGCCGTTACTTGTTTTTACTTCGACTACGCTGCGCGGAAGGAGCAGTCGCCGATCAATGTGTTTGGCTCTTTATTGAAGCAGCTCGCTGGCAGATTTAGACCGATTCCAGACGCAATAGTCCAGGAGTTTGAGAATCAAAGATTGGTCATTGGAGGTCGAGGACTACAGATTTCTGAAATTTTGAAGATGTTCCAGACCATTGCAACCGGAGTGCGTACGTTTATATGTATTGATGCTCTTGACGAATGTGCGCCGGAGCATCGAGCGGTGGTCCTTGATTCCCTAGGACAGATTCTCCGGGGGTTACCGAATACTCGCATCTTCATGACCGGAAGACCTCATGTCCGGTGTGAGATCGAGAGGAGGCTTGGTGGAGGAGCAATTTTCTTATCGATAGAGCCTACGGAAGATGATGTGCTTAGATATCTGCGCGAGAGACTCCGGAATGACACAACGCCGGAGATAATGAACAACAGACTAGAGGCGGATATTATGAAGTGTATTCCCGAAGCGAGCTCAGAAACGTAGGTAGAGGAGGGAACAACGACAAAGCTACTTGGAGGTACATTCTAACCTGTTTGAATATAGATTCCTACTAGTTTCCCTCCATATCGATGGAATCCTGCGAGAAACCACCATCGCTCGAAGGGCAAATAGGTTGAGGTCGATAGATAGTGGGGTGGGGTTGGGCGGTGTATATGATGCAACGTTGGAGCGGATAAAGGCTCAGGATAGGGAAAAGGGGAAACTCGCATTGGCCACCCTCATGTGGGTCTGCCAATCGGAACGTCCATTACAGGTGGATGAACTCTGTCACGCATTAGCAGTGGAGATCGGATCGGCGGATTTTGATCGTGACAATGTTCCTCTGATAGCTACGTTGCTAGGCTGTTGCCAAGGCCTGATCACGGTGGATAAGGAAGCATCAACCGTGCGACTGATTCACTATACTCTCCAAGAGTATCTTTCCTCTTATCGAGACTTATTTACTACAGCCCACTTTACAATTACGGAGACCTGCTTAACCTATTTGAGTTCACAACAGGTCACGAAACTCCCGCCCTACCCTGTTCCAGATCACCAAAGCATGCCCTTTCTCAAATATTCTTCGAGACATTGGGGAACCCATGCAAAAAGAGAATTCTCAGATTACGCGATGTCGCTCGCGCTGGAGCTCTTGAGTCGGTACGATACTCACATATCCAGTATGTCACTTTTGCGGCAATCCCGGAGTGGCTATGATTTCGATCAAAATGTTGACGACACTAATGGCTCCTCACTCTTTTCTGGACTACACTGTGCATCCTTCTTCGGGATCGTTGATCTAGCGACTACGTTGATGGATAAAAATGTCTGTGAGATCAATCAACGAGATTGCACCGGTGCTACTCCACTCTTATGGGCGGCGGAGAACGGGCATGAAGAAGTAGTTATGCTCCTGTTGGATCAAGGAAATGTTAGCCCGGACAATCCTGACGAGAAAGGGAGAACACCATTGTGGCATGCTACTTTAGCTGGACATGAGGGAGTAGTGAGACTACTACTGGAACACGGGGGTGTTGACGCTGATAGTGAGGACAGAGCAGGCAGAACACCTCTTCAACTTGCCGCTCTATACGGACATGAGGGGGTGGCGAGGTTACTCGTGGAACGCGAAGATATTAATCCCAACCGTTCAGATAGCCATGGTCTAACAGCACTGGGGTTGGCTTCCGGAGCTGGAAAAGAGGAAGTGCTAAAGATACTACTAGAGCGGAAAGACATTGACCCCAACTACGCGGGTAATGTGGATCGAACACCACTCCTGTTGGCTGCTAGTATCGGAAAGGAGGGGGCAGTAAAAATCCTACTGGAACAGACGGGTGTCAACCCCAATTGTCGGGATACCGAGGGTAGGACACCGCTAGTCTTAGCTTCTGTGCATGTGGGAGAGGGAGTAGCAAAGATACTACTGGAACGGGAAGATGTTGACCCCAACTGCCCTGATAGCGAGGGCCGAACAGTACTATGGCTCGCTGCTGGGAATGGAAAAGAGGGGTTAGTAAGGGCACTGCTGGAGCGGAAAGATGTTGACCCTAACTGTCGAGATAACGAGGGTCGAACGGCACTATCATTGGCTGCTAGGCTCGGAAACGAGGGAGTAGTAAAGATACTACTGGAGCGGAAAGATATTGACCCTAACTATCGAGATAACGAGGGTCGAACGGCACTATCATTGGCTGCTAGGCTCGGAAACGAGGGAGTAGCAAAGATACTACTGGAACGGGAAGATGTTGACCCCAACTGCCCTGATAGCGAGGGCCGAACAGTACTATGGCTCGCTGCTGGGAATGGAAAAGAGGGGTTAGTAAGGGCACTGCTGGAGCGGAAAGATGTTGACCCTAACTGTCGAGATAGCGAGGGTCGAACGGCACTATCATTGGCTGCTAGGCTCGGAAACGAGGGAGTAGTAAAGATACTACTGGAGCGGAAAGATATTGACCCTAACTATCGAGATAACGAGGGTCGAACGGCACTATCATTGGCTGCTAGGCTCGGAAACGAGGGAGTAGTAAATATACTACTGGAGCGGAAAGATATTGACCCTAACTGCCGAGATGACGAGGGTCGAACGGCGCTATCGTTGGCTGCTAGGCTCGGGAACGAAGGAGTAGTCAAGACACTACTGGATCAGAAAGATATTGACCTCAACTTCCCAGATAACCGGGGTAGAACACCGCTATACTTAGCTGCTGGGAGTGGGGAAGAGGGAGTAGTTAAGATACTACTGGACCGGAAAGATATTGACCCGAACTTCCCAGATCACGAGGGAGTGGTACCACTACAGCTCGCCGTTATTCGCGGGGAAGAGGGACTTGTAAAGACACTACTGGAGCGGAAAGATATTGACCCCGACTGCCCAGATAACAAGGGTAGAACACCACTACTCTTAGCTGCTGAGAATGGGAGAGCGGGAGTAGTTAAGATACTGCTAGAACGGAAAGAAATTGTCTTTGAATGTCGAGATAATCAAGGTCAAGGGATACTCTTTGTGGCTGCTAGGCCCGAAAACGAGGGAACATTAAAGATACCGCCGGAACGGAAAGATGTCGACCCCAGCTCGCGATATAACGAGGGTCGAATAGCACTGTGGTTGGCTGCTGGGCTCGGATTATTATGCCTATATATCATTACACTTGTAGGCCAGATGCTATGAAGCAGTAGCTACATGTGTCACCAGGACATACAGGCCGGTAAGTGATTCTCCCTCCTACGGGCTCCACCAGCATCTAAACAAATACCCGCGTTCAGAGACTCACAGGAGTGCTGCATCATTACCATCATTCTACGAATTTCTCCCTCCGCTCTTTATTCGAAAGCTTCTTCATTATCCAAGCCCTCCATCGCACTTGCCCAATCCATCCGTATCTCCTTTTCGTGGTTCGAGGGATTTTTATGGAGGGTTGGAATATTGAGGAGTTGCGGGGCAGGCGTGTAGGGAATATGTAACGGGGAGATGGACGCGAGATGGGATTGCCCATAGTTGTCTTTTATGGATCTAGGATTGGAGGAGGGATGCGAAATGGATATGTTCATGGTTGCGTTTACACATTTCTAGTAGAGGGTTGTGGTCTAGTCGGGTTCTGAGAGCAAGTGGCGTCCTTCTACGAATCGCGCGGGTGGTGTGGTACATAATACTTTCCAGATTTACTGCGGGATAGGCGGGTTAGGTTGGCTTATCTAGAATTGTAATTTTTAATGCTGTTGGGGGCACGCATATCCGAATTAGCAGTTGCTCTTGTCAGTATCACGAGTAGAATTACGGAACTTCTCCCCACTTCTTTGCACCCCCAGACCCCGCATTTTTCCAACCCCACCACTGGTACTCCAGTCCTGTGCTTGACAAAGAGGGACCACTACAGATACTACAAGAATGGATAGATGTCAATCCAGAAAACTAGCATAACGAGGCATTCATGTGTGCCGCGGGTTTGGGAAGAGTGGTAAAGCTACTACTGGAGTGCGGGGATATCCAAAATTCACCTGTTAAAGAAAGGTGAACAGCGATGCGACCCGTCTAGTATTCTAATTTCTCCAACCTTATGTTTCTCTCCACAAGGTTTATTCATTGATCAACACAAATCCCTGTTTTCCCCCCAGAAGCTGTCTGATTTTTTTTCGTGCATACCCGAGCACTAGCACTCGACCCTATCCAACCCCCTGCGGAATCTCAGGTTCACTATTGATTATTTCTGCTATTTCTAACTATGATGTCTGGGCAGCGATCTGTTCCGACTTTTTCTTCACTAGCCAATTCCGAAAGTATCCAGTGACCTGCCGCCCAGCTTCTGAAAACCACTCCATGGTTAGTGAGTCTTGGTAGCATCCTCTCCGGATAGGCACTAAACATCTGGCATCGATAAACTAAGTTCCCGGTCTTGTCTCGGATATAGCCCTCTCTTCCGCCCATATGACTGCCGACAGATTTCCAATTCTCAAAAGAAACCCGCCCCTAGAGTGACTAGACCCGCATCCTATGCAAATCGCGCAACCGAACTCAAGAGCCTGCGGGGCTTTAGATCAAAATCTCCTCGTGCGGGGACTCTCACAGGAAAAGAAAGTAGTCTTGCCCTTTTATTACTCGCATTCTTCTAAATCATAATCGATCAGCCGTTGTCTTTCCCCTACCCTAGTAAAAACCCATGGGTATAACTCAATCTGTACTCCTTAGAAACGATTGAATTCCCTTTCAGATCTTTTGTTCAAAACTTTTTCTTCTTGTGCTTTGGGATTACAACCCTGTTATCGAAGCGCATTACCTATTCCAGGGGGCTTCAGGTGTACCTAGAATTTATAGATTAACTTTAGATCCTCGTTTGTCTCTTATATCATGGTTTTCAAATACAATTCAGCCGATATATCACACCTAAGTAGGTACCCTGCTCTCAAATGGAAGATTTCAATTTTACATATGCGGAATTAATTCCAAGAATTCAAACGTCTATCGCGACCCGAGGGATGGAAGAGTGGAAATGACACTTGTACATACAAGAAGAAAATACTTCGAAGAATTATGTGTGGGGATTTCTACAATATTATTACGCATTTGTAATGGATGCAAGAATTTATACAGATGTGAGGACTACAACAATCCTAGAAGCCGTGTGCCAGTGAAGGAATTCAGCTTGCTATATATTCAGAGATATAAACACCAAGACCTAGTTATGTGCAAATTTGGAGGTCTTAAAAGCCTCTTTTGCACCATAATTTACGCAAAAGGTTGCTGTGAATCGCCCCAACCAGAAGATCAAAAGGAAAATTACGTTATGGATATATTCGAATATAAAATGGAAAATTTTCACATAAGGAATTTAAAGACTCTGTTTGTAGGTGTTGCTGCAAGTTGAGATAACGTCAATGTCACTTGTTATGAGGTCGAGAAGCTAGAGCAGGTGATTCTGGGTTGAACAGTGGTAAGGGATAAAGCTTGGAAAGAGAAGTCATTTCAGGATTTATTGCGACCCATACTCATGTCTGAATTGTGGTCTTGAACATAATTCCGGGAAGTATTGTTTTTCCCTTAAAAAAGCAAACTACAAGTAATTCTCTTGAGCCAGTTTAGCAAGAACTTCAATGAGCTCCACCTTTTATGAGAAGAGAAGTGATAGATCCTACCTCTAGGGTCATATTCCATTGGCTGGCGATTTAGAGTCTCGTTATCTCCCCTACCTTTTCTTCCTAAAACACTATTTACCGGCAATCACTGTCTGAAACTTTTAATTTATTGATGGTTATACTACCTTTATCGAACTTGCAAGTACGTGCAGGAGAAGTTCCACAAGTTCCAAAAATCAATTATATCCCGCTTCAGAACATGCGATCGAGCTAGGAACGAGGTATACTAAAGTTGTCACACGAAGGCCAGCCAGGCTTTGTTCGGTTGTATTCTCCTCTGAGTGAGTGATGATCTTGCGCTACCGCCACCAGAGGAAAACATGCTGTCCGGAACGTGTTGCACTAGTTGGTATGTGAAATGATGAGTATTGTGGGAATGGTAGCTGGTACGGTGGAATGTATGGCAGATAAGGAATGGCGGTGAGCACAGGAGATATGGGGGCTAGCATAAGAATCAATATGGCAATGGACAAAATCCTGATGGTTACGCTGAAGCTTGTATATATACTCTGTTATGATGTTTAGGGACGTAGATAGGGAAAGCGCGATAGGACGAACAAATACTATTCCATTAAATTTTAGGGTTGATTTTGATTTCAAAACAGTTGTGGTGGAGCGAGTGATATTTGATGAGCGGATAGAAGTAATTGCAGCTAAAACGAGATCCATCAATGCCATCGCTAGCCTGCGTAAGCCCGGGTGCCCAGGTAGAGTATTTTTGAGCAACAGCTACCATTACCGACCTCACACTCAGGGTTCGTCAACACCTACTTCCCCCCTCCCCCTCCGGAGTGTGTGGTAACTTAACGGGCAGCACTAGGCTAATAGTTTGCTCAAACCCCCCTCAGAATTCCTCTTCTATCCTCTATTACTACCCATATACCGGCCCATAGTACACTCTAACTCTACCCCCATCCCCACACAAAACTAACAGGCATTGCTTCACAATTCTCATGGCCCTATCAAGGAACCTCCGGATGTTTAATGCCCACCTACACTCTCTCTTCCTCCTCCGAGAATGAAAATAGTATCCCTCAAAAACGTATTTCTCCCCAAACTTGTCGCAAACTCTTCACCACACCGCTCTCAATCCCGAGCCACAAACAGCCGTATGTCGCGTCTCGGGGACCTCGAGTTGTTCTTCGGTTTTCAACGGAGAGATCACCCATGGATACCTCTGGAGACACCTTAACCGCCATGGAACCCTCATGCGTACCGCTGACGATATAGGTGTTTGGCTAAACTTTCACAAGATAGGGCACACAGTATAACCCACCTCCGGGGTAAGAAAAAATTCGGTGTAGTCCCCCGGGCATAGCGCACTCGTGAGGCGAGATAGGTGAAAGGGGATCACGAAGGGTGCGTTATTTACCCAGAAGGTGGCAATTTTGGGGGATGTATGCCGCCGGGAAAAATAGTAATAGTATCGGGGGTTTTATTCTTTAATCCGCTCCATGTTGGAGGCTATTGTGGTGTTGTTGCTGATTGAAGTGGAGACTAACGACAGTATGATGTTTGGGTTCTCTTGAACGTCAGTACCAGCCCGCGGGACTTTCCTTAGGTTCCGTGCCATGAATTCTAATAACACATCCGAGTGGCTATCTTCTTGTGTCTTCACAACCAACGGACATTATACTGAGGGTATTTACCGATCCGTAAGTCAGATGTATAATGTATGGTATGTGAACAAAATTAACCGCGCACCAACGAAGAGGAAAAACTTCGGTCATAACAACGGCACTCTCCCAACCCCACTATCATGAAAACCAAAGAACAAAAATCAACAATGCAAATAGATAGTAGAATAGATCCTAAAAATTGATATCCGATCTAGAAAAGTTTCTGTAGGTGGTGTCGAAGGCGCCGGGCGATGACGGGGGTTTGCCTTGCAATTGGTCGGTGGAGCGCGGTTAATTTCGTCCAGGGACAATATTCATTTTGTACCTCCTGTTCTAAAAGCGTTACCCAGTTTGCATTTATACCATTCTGGTGTTCCCCGTGCTGTGCGAGTTACGTCTGTCTTGCTTCCTACTTGATCTTGGTCACGGAAAAAAATCGTACCAGTGTTCGAGTGCTAGTGGATGATGGTTGTAGTACAGTTCCAGACCGTTGCTTTGTCTCAAATACCGGCACAGCCAGAGCTTCACTCCGCCTAAACATGCTTCTATCTCTAACTACCATTCAATGACCTAAGCCTCGTTACGTTCCGAAGACCATAGAGAATTAAGGTACCGTAAACCGCTCATATTCGGTTCCGTAGGATACAGCACTCGCCAAAAAAAATAAAAGGCTGTCTCCAGCCCCTACCTACATGCCGGGAGAGCAATTGAGAACCGCGCTTCGCTCATGGCAACAGGTGGCGTTCTGGTATAATACTTAGTATATGGGTTAATTAAGGTCAAGGTTAGGGAGACTTTTTTTGGGCGAGCCGAGCGAGGTGCAAAATTTATCCGTTGTGCCCAGAGAGCCGAGGAGATTTTTAATTTAAGCGAGATTGGGGGAGGCTCTGTTTTGGTAGGGTAATCCCAGTAGTTTGCGACCGGAAGAGAAGCACCGTACCGACTACTTGTCAAATTCAGAAGTATTGGGAACAACAACCGTCCCTCTTACACCCACAGTGAAAGAAATAACAACAACAGTGACACGTCACTTTTCGAGATTCGACCAATAAGTTCCTTGGATTGTATCACACGATATTCCCAAGTCTTTATTTTCCTTCACGAAGGATAATATATTTTCATCAAATTGAAGAGGAAAATCCATCTCTTTTATTTATCTTTTTATCTTCTATTGCTTTATTACATCAAGGGCTTTCGAAATCATATCGTTAGTGATGGTTAATGCTAAGAAGACTTCGTTTACAGCTACTAGTGTAGGGGAAAACAGCCTGGCGTTGTGTGTAGCCTTGATGCGCATCCAGGAGTTGGAAAAGGAAGTTTCGAGACTTCGGCATCAGGTGTCGGTCTTATCGAAAAAGTTGAACGGGAGGAAGGAGGAGAAGAGGGTTGAGGAGAGAGAGGAGGTGGCTGAAGTTGTGGCTGAGGTTGCGGCTGTTGGCGCGCCACCTATTACAAGTGGCGTTTACAAGGTTGTGGCTGAAGGAGAGGATGTGGTGGATGAGATTATGGCTGGAGTGGAATCGATGAGTGTGGGCTCCGAGGATGATGAAGATGAAGTTATTGATGGCAAGATAGTTGTGAGATTGCCTGGGGATAGAAAGAGGAGGATAGCTGAAGCAGGAGAGGGGGAGAGAGTCGAGGTTGAGGAAGGTGATGTGGTTAGGGCGATTCCGGTCGGCCCTAGATCAGGTGTATTGAGAAGTGTTGAGGGTAGGAGGGTTCCTAGTGGAGCTGCTAGTATGTGGTCGGGAAGAGGAAGTGCAGGAGTGGGAAAAGGGTTTATGTTTGGAATGGAGGGTTACGGGTATATGGGTGGAGGAAGAGGGTAAGGAGAACACTATTATTAGTGCCGTTTACATTCTTTAAGCATTGTGGGGTTGAGATATCTTTGCCATAGTGTCTAAGGTATCTCATACCCGGAAGAGGTGTGGAGTGTGGAGATGAGATTGGATCGGAGGAGGAGATTTGGGAGTGGTGACAGGGATGGAGCCGTTTTAACCCCCGCGGACAACATGCAATTTCGAGACAGAGTTGATGAACAGTTCTTATACAACCCGACAAAGCGGACCCCCGAGTAGTAAACCGAGTCCTAAAATAGGCATTGGGGGAGTGAGCCAGGAATTGGATGTCCTGGATTTCTTCGCGATTGGACCATAGGGGGGGCGCAAGGGTGGAGCTATATTTGTTTTGTTTTTTACCCAAGTGACTTTGGGTTACATGACCAGGACCGGGTGACATATCTAGTGTACACATAGGTCTTAGGTATGGGTATTTATTTTTTGTTCTAACTAGGTTCCAGCTATTGGTTGGAATGGGAGGGGATCTGGTTGATTTGTACCCTAGGGAGAAAGGCTGGTCTGAGTGCATGGGTTAGAGGTGGCATAGGCTGGAGAGTTAAGGGCATACAGATTGAATACGATAGAAAGCCCTATAGGGTATTAGATAGTTGTTATATAGCTAATAAATACTGAAACATTGATTGCAAAAAAAAAAAGAAAAAAAAAAGTATGGGGAAATCTTGGCGCGAAGATATTAGAGCCGGGGGAGTAAATGGGAGTGTGATAAGCGGAGAGAAAAGAAGACGAAGAGAAAGAAACGATTAAATATACATGTAATTTAGGCCTGAAATTTGTTCCCCCCATTGATGGTAATACACCGTAGCATGATATCTGGTAACTTAACAATTTCATGGTTGATTTCTTCAATTGTAATCCTGTCCCATTCTTCTTTAAGAATAAGCTCGATAAATCCTGTGGGGCACACCTCGGGAGGACACTTGGCGCCAAGGCAACCGACCAGATTTCCCACTACTTCTGAATTTGACAAGTAGTCCGTGCCCTGCCGGTGCTACTCGACTGCTGGTACAGTACAGGTACGAATAGTACCGCACACTGGCGACCTAGGCACCTGTGGGGTCATTGGTTTTGCAGGAGTGTTGGTGGACATATTTTAATACGGTACCGGTAGTGCAAGAAGCGACAGAGGGAAGTGTGTAAACCCCCTTACCATACAGTGGCTTGCGTGCAAACCCTAAATCCGTCGTGGTTCTAAACTTCAAAATAGTCTACTGGCAGTTGACAGCTCTCGGCCAATCTAAAGAATCGAAGTGGGGAGGAGGTTACACGCACCCGCTCCACCGACAGACAGCCACTTACTACTTACTCGTGGCAAGGTTGTGGCGAGCGGGAGCACTCTAACTTTGTGGCTCAACCTTACCGTACTTTGTGGCTTACCATACAAAATTTGGGGCTCGATGCAACTTTGTGGCTTAAAATGGCTTTGTGGTTTGATGTAACTTTATTGTTCAAGAAAACTTGTAAGCTAATAATTACTAGTATTAAGTGATAAGGGAGGTAGCAAAAACCGATGCGAACCAAAATATATATTATACAAGTGGGGTGAAAAAAGTGAGTGGGCAAGAGCGATTTTACCGCAAAAATAGCAGATTTCACAGTAAGATATCCCACCAAGGAAAATTCACAAAAATATAAACTCTCCATAGAACCACTGAAAGCAATAAGGGCATCATTTTCTATATACAAATATCTATTTAATTCCTAACCTCTCAAGAGTGGTATGCAGTTGAAATTTGAAATTCCGCCAAGACACAGTTTTCCCACCAAAAACCATGGTCTTGGCGTGATTTCAAGGAAATTTTTGTTTCTATTTAGTACTACTCTTCAGATAATTTAAATTCATTCAAGATTGTGGTAGAGCTCAGGTAGTCTACATATTTTCTGAGCATTCTATGAACTTACCCTATTTTTAATTCAAGTATTGGTGGTGGAATAAGTGTGCAAAAGTGGCCATTTTTGGTGTAAAATCGCTCTTGCCCACTCACTTTTTTCACCCCACTTGTATTTGTTATATTGTTCAGGTTACATTGAGCTGTCGGGCACTCTGTTGAGTGCCGCCCGCCGCAACCTTGGCAAGAGTAAGTTACCCGGAACTTAATTTTCGCCTCTTCACTCTAACAGATCATTTCGCCATTACGGTAGCTTTTTTTTTGTCGTACTCGAGTGCCGTACTCGAGTACTTAGCGCTAGCTTAATGACACGCCTCGGCGCCCACTCAATTTTCTGTTCATGCATGATCATACCCGGCATCAGATGGGAACAAATCTAAGTACTCGAGTATTGTAAGAACACCCAGTGAAACTCCAAATGAACCCTCCATCTTGCAGCCCAGTTGGCTCTCTTGCTCGCTCTGGAAAGCAATTTCGCAATGCACTAGTTTCCTGAATTAGTGTTTTAACATGAGCTAAATAGAGTTTTAAATTTCTATTCGTAGAAGCAAGCAAGATAAAATCCTTGTTCCATCAGCTAACCCTACCCGTGCCAAGGTTGTGGCTGGAGCGCCACAACCCCCCACCCACCATGTGCAGGCTAGCTTTCGGGGTTGTCATGCTACTGCCACAACCTTGGCACGGGTATTCTGTACCATAGAATCCGCCCACACAACCTCCCATCTCTGCTCTGATTGACCTGTGTCATTATACAATTGATTATTCTTTCCCGCACTCCCGTACTTGTACACTCCCATTTGAAGGGTCTTCATAACCATACTGGTTCATTCAAGTAGTTGCGGCTGGCGTAGTATGTTGGTGCCAACTAAGCAATAGCCAGGGTTACATAAATTGACCAGTGTGGCTAAGAGGTCTTTTCAAACGGGAGTGTACCCAACTCCTGTATAATTTTTGATAGTCAAGCTGTATGATAAATTTGAAAGCGTGGGTTCGCAATGCTCAACTCAGCCCTAGGGTGGGGGTCACCTCGCACAAGTATTATCACCAGTGTGGCAATTTCAATACTTCGGACCATTAGATTTTTTATTTAACTTAGTGCTCAATAACTAGGGTTTTGCTGCGCTTAGAAGAGGCGTGAACAATTAAGAATGAAAGATGTTCCTACCATATTAAAATGCCACTGCGGGGCTTAGGCAGTGTTTGATGGAACATTACTGCCGGGCACCGGTACAGTTCTGGGTATCAGAAGGGTACCTGAGGATAGACCGGAGAAGATCGTCCAGTCAGGTGGCTACGAATGATCAGCCTCCAAGAAGCCTTAGAAGATTGGACAGGGGTTGGCTCCAGCCACAAGGCTGTGCAACTAACCCCGCCTTTTATCAACACCATACTCGAGTACTCAACCCGAGGGCCCCAAAAGTCACCAATAGTCCTCACCGCTTTTTTTCTCGAGTATCTCTACAGAATCCCTGATAGCAAAACACGGAAAATGTCTCATATTTTCTCCGGCAATAAGAACTCGTTCAACAATAAGAACTCTTTCAACCAGTCCACTATTATCAACAACATTTCCGATGATGAGTCCAAAATACATGCATGGCTGTCTCCTTTAGACCCCCACGTAAGGCATCGAGACATCAGCTCCCAACGGATGGATGGTATCGGGGCCTGGCTACTGGAAACTAGAGAATTTCGAAGATGGCATGGTGGTGGAGGCGATGAATCTGATCATACGACTTTATTCTGTGGTGGTAATCCGGGAGTGGGAAAAAGCCACATCACGTAAGAGAGAGTATCTTTAGGAGGAAAGCAGGGGATGGCATTACTGACAAGTTGCGATCTTAGTTCACTAGTCATCGACAAGTTATGTGACGAAGCCATCGGACAAGATACTGCCATTACCTGTTTTTACTTCGACTATGCGATGCGGAAGGAGCAGTCAGCTATCAATATGCTAGGCTCTCTATTGAAACAGCTAGTCAGTAGATTTGAACCGATTCCAGACGCAATAGTGCAGGAGTTTCAGGATCAAAAAAAGGTCATTGGGGGTCGAGGACTACAGATTTCTGAAATTTTGGAGATGTTCCAGACCATTGCTGCCGGAGTGCGTACGTTTATATGTATTGATGCTCTTGACGAATGTGCGCCAGAGCATCGAGTGCTAGTTCTCGATTCGCTAGGACAGATTTTGCAGGGGTCACCCAATACTCGCATCTTTCTGACCGGAAGAGCCCATGTCCGGTGTGAGATCAAGAAGAGACTTGATGGAGCAGCAGTTTTCATATCGATAGAGCCCACGGAAGATGATGTGCTTAGATACCTACACGAGAAACTCCGGAATGACACATTCTGACCTATTTGAATATAGATTCTTACTGGTTTCCCTCCATATCGATGGAATCCTGCGAGAAACCACCGTCTCTCGAAGGGCAAACAGGCTGAGGTCGATGGATAGTGGGGTAGGGTTGGGGGGTGCATATGATGCAACATTGGAACGGATAAAGTCACAAGACGGGGAAAAAGCAAAACTCGCATTGGCCACCCTCATGTGGATCTGCCATTCGGAACGCCCATTACGGATGGATGAGCTCTGCCATGCATTGGCAGTGGAGATAGGATCGGCAGATTTCGATCCTGACAATGTTCCTCTGATAGCTACCTTGCTTGGCTGCTGCCAAGGCCTAATCACGGTGGACAAGGAGGCATCAACTGTGCGACTGATTCACCATACTCTCCAAGAGTGCCTCTCCGATTACCCTGACCTATTTGCCACGGCCCACTCCACAATTGCGGAAACCTGCTTAACCTATTTAAATTCAGAGCGGGTCAAGAAACTCCCTTCCTATCCCCTTCCAGATGACCGAAGTATGCCTTTTCTCAAATATTCTTCGCGACATTGGGGAACTCATGCAAAAAGAGAATTCTCTGATCGCGCGATGTCACTCGCGCTGGAACTCTCGAGTCGGTACGAAACTCACATATCCTCTGTATCACTCTCGGTGCAATCCGTGGGTGGCTATGTCGGGGGTGGCTATGATTTCGATGACCATTCTGATGGTATTGATGGCCCATGGCTCTTCTCTGCACTACATTGTGCATCTTTCTTCGGGATCGTTGAGCTAGTGACTACACTGATGGATAGCAAAGCCTCTGAAGTCAATCAGCGAGATTGGATAGGCGTTACACCACTCCTATGGGCGGCGGAGAATGGACATGAAGAAGTAGTGAGGTTCCTCCTGGGGCAAGAAAACATTAACCCCGACAGGCCTGACAGGCAAGGGAAAACACCACTGTCGCGGGCCGCTTCGAGTGGACATGAGAGAGTTGTGAGGCTGCTACTGGAACAGAGAGATGTCGACCCCAATAGTCAAGACGAAACAGGAGGAACACCCCTAGAGCGGGCTATTCTAAATCGACATGATGGGGTGGTGAAACTACTAATAGATAGTGAAGATGTTAACCTCAACCTCCCAAATAACGAAGGCTTGACAGCACTATGGTTAGCTGCTGTGCTTGGAAACGAGGGAGTAGTAGAGGTGCTACTGGGAAGGGGAGATATTGACCCCAACTGCCGAGGTGGCGGGGGCCAAACGGCGCTATTGTCTGCTGCTATGCTCGGGAAAGAAGGAGTAGTAAAGATATTGCTGGAAAGAAAGGATATTGACCCCAACTGCCGAGATGATGGGGGCCGAAAGGCACTATGGCTGGCTGCTGGGCACGGGAGAAAGGGGCTAATCAAGATACTGCTGGAAAGGGAAGATATTGAATCCAACTGCCGAGATAACGAGGGCCAGGCGCCGCTACAGATAGCTGCTGGGCTGGGGAAAGAGGGGGTAGTCAAGATACTACTGGAAAGGAAAGATATTGACTCCAACTGCCGAGATAACGGGGGCCGAACAGCACTATCGTGTGCTGCTTGGCACGGGAGAGAGGGAGTAGTAAATATGCTACTAGAACAGGAGGATATTGATCCCGGCTGCCAAGATAACGAGGGCCGAACACCGCTGCTAGTGGCTGCTATTCGTGGAGAAGAAGCAGTAGTAAAAATACTGTTGGAAAGGAAAGATATTGACCTCAACTACCGAGATAACAGGGGCCGAACAGCACTATGGTTGGCTGCTGGGCGCGGGAGAGGGGGAGTAGTAAATATGCTACTAGAACGGGAGGATATTGATCCCAGCTGCCAAGATAACGAGGGCCGAACACCACTACTGGTGGCTGCTATGCGTGGAGAAGAAGCAGTAGTAAAAATACTGCTGGAAAGGAAAGATATTGACCTCAACTGCCGAGATAACGAGGGCCGAACAGCACTATTGTTAGCTGCTGGGCACGGGAGAGAGGGAGTAGTAAAGATACTACTGGAACGGAAGGAGATTGATCCCAGCTGCCAAGATAGCCAGGGCCAAACACCACTACTAGTAGCTGCTATTTGTGGAGAAGAAGCAGTAGTAAAAATACTGCTGGGAAGGAAAGATATTGACCTCAACTGCCGAGATAACGAGGGCCAAACAGCACTATGCTTGGCTGCTGGGCTCGGGAAAGAAGGAGTAGTCAAGATACTACTGGAACGGAAAGATGTTGACCCCAACTATCGGGATAACAAGGGCCGAACACCACTACTAATGGCTGCTATTTGTGGAGAAGAAGCAGTAGTAAAAATATTCCTGGAAAGGAAAGATATTGACCTCAAATGCCGAGATAGCGGGGGCCGAACAGCACTATGGTTGGCTGCTGGGCACGGGAGAGAGGGAGTAGTAAAGATACTACTGGAACGGAAGGATATTGATCCCGGCTGCCAAGATAACAAGAGCCAAACACCACTACTAGTAGCTGCTATGTGTGGAGAAGAAGCAGTAGTGAAGATTCTGCTAGAACGAAAAGATATTGACCTCAACTGCCGAGATAACGGGGGCCGAACAGCACTATGGTTGGCTGCTGGGCACGGGAGAGAGGGGGTAGTAAAGATGCTACTGGAACGGAAGGATATTGATCCCGACTGCCAAGATAACAAGAGCCAAACACCACTACTAATAGCTGCTATTTGTGGAGAAGAAGTAGTAGTGAAGATTCTGCTAGAACAGAAAGATATTGACCTCAACTGCCGAGATAACGAGGGCAGAACGGCACTATGGTGGGCTGCTTGGCACGGGAGAGAAGGAGTAGTAAAGGTACTACTGGAACGGGAAGATATTGATCCCAACTACCAAGATAACGAGGGCCGAACACCACTACTGGTGGCTGCTATGCGTGGAGAAGAAGCAGTAGTAAAAATACTGCTGGAAAGGAAAGATATTGACCTCAACTGCCGAGATAACGAGGGCCGAACGGCACTATGGTTGGCTGCTGGGCGCGGGAGAGATGGAGTAGTAAAGATACTACTGGGACGGGAGGATATTGATCCCGGCTGCCAGGATAACGAGGGCCAAACACCACTACTAGTTGCTTCCGCCCGTGGGAAAGAGCGAGTAGTTAGGATACTACAGGAACGACAAGATATTGACCCCAACTCCAGATATAACGATGGTTGGGTGGGGCTGTGGTCAGCTGCCGGGCTTGGATCATTATTGCTGTTTACCATTACACTTGTGGGCCAGAGGCGACGGCGCAGTTGATCCATAGATAGCTAGGACGTACCAGCCGGCAGTGTTCCCAACAGGCCAGGCGGGCCAGGCTTCGGTAAAGCCGGGCCTGGCCTATGAAAATTCTCTGGGGCCTGGCCTGGCCGGAGCCTGTAGGCTCGGTAACGCCTGAGCCTAGCCTAGCCGGGC
>Ga0307507_10004559_pt1 | contig 24318 bp, 4 predicted proteins | sample 7_EM_MG_FD_207223 | JGI IMG/M metagenome (GOLD analysis project Ga0307507, IMG submission 207223) | Populus trichocarpa ectomycorrhiza microbial communities from riparian zone in the Pacific Northwest, United States - 7_EM | ecosystem: Host-associated > Plants > Roots > Unclassified | place...
TTAGTTAATTAAGGTATAAGCATAGTAAGAAGGACGTATATAAGCCTATATAATTAGATTGTCTATAAACAAGGATCTAAAGCTTAAGCGACTAGGATAGAATATTTTACAGGATTACTAAACCAAGTTAGCGGTAGATAGGTAGACGTGGTTATTTAACCAGGTAGAATAAGAGGCGGCAATTAGGAAGAAGTTTTTAAAGGTATATAGTAAGTTAGATATTAATTGACAGGGTGTTAATAGTATTAATATATATAGTAGCAGGACAGTTAGTGTTACGGCACTAGTAGAAAACAGTGGATTATAGTAGATGTTATAGTAGATATAGGTTATATAAGCCTATATAACTTAAGGACCGTATATAACTTTAAGCAGCACTACCCTTCTTCTCCTTTCCTTTCTCTTTTATTAGATTGTCCTATAACAACTCCTATAGGATCTTTGGTATATGGTGCACTTTTTAGCTATTAAATAATAATAAATCCTCTACTAATAACCGTTAGCTCTCCCTAACCAACTTATAAATTATATTACGGAACTACGCTATATTAAAATTTAACCCCTTATATAATAACTTATCATAACCTATCTATTTAAAAATAATAACTACACTAGTACCTAGTCGTGAGTTATTAAGGAAACCGCTTTAAGTTTTCTATAATATATTAAAACTTAGTAAAATTTTCTATTTCTAACCTAAAGTATAGGATTAAAATAGCCCTAAATATAAAATAATTAGTATATATTACTTATCTCTTTTTTTATAATTTTATCCTTCTTACCTAACCATTCTAATACTTTTTACTTATTATCTTCTAATACTATTCCTTTCTTCTACATTTTTAAATTAATCCACTTCTGAACCTCTCTATCTATAAACCCTAATATCGCCGCTACTGCTTCTTTTAATACCCCTATATATTGACAGTAAGCTTTTTCTCTCTATTAAAATCCCTACCCCCTTTCTTTGTTTTCCTCCTATAAATGGCAGATATGTTACAGTGCCTAGTAAGTGTTATATTATAAAAATTGCTAGAATTGGACCCTCTCTAGAATCCCTACCTATTGCTCTATTATCTTTACCTCTTTTATATCGCCGCAATTCTCCTATCTATGCGTTATCTCCCCCCTATATTACGCCTTGTATATAACGCAACCAATTTTCCACTCCTTAAACTGCTAAGGTAAATCCTCTATCCCTAACCTCTTATATGCGCGCCATTCTATTCTTCTCTATTAGATAATATCCTAATACTATTTTTTAGTTATAAATTTATCCTATATAGCTATTGCTTCTTTGTTTCCTTCTAATCTACTATTTTCTTTACCTTCTAATTCTATTACCTCTGCCTCTAACCTATTTATATCTTAACTTATTTCTTTTATTAACCACTTATCTTCCTACTTAGACTTGCTTATTATACCTAACCCTTTAGCCCTATTAACTAGAGCTGCATCTAGCCGCTTGCTTAAAGTCACTCCTTAATTTTCTACTACTACTCTTCCTCTCTTTGTCCCCCTTAGGTTGCCCTTATATATATTATACCTCTCCTCCCCTATCTCACAACTTATATAATTAGTCTATTTATCTATCTCGTCTATCTCCTTATCTAAAGCGATCCGTCTGCAATTCTTACCTAATATAAACTCCTTTATTGACTTATCTATCTTCTATCCCTACTCCTCTACCCTCTTTCCATCTCTTACTGTCTACTATACCCGTATAATAATTGCCTCGCTTTTTAATCCATCTTGTCCCGCTCTTCTACTCTCCTATATATAGTTACGCATCTTCTTTAATATTCCCACGTGTATAACTACTTATATACTTTATACGTCGATACCTAACCCTAGCGCGTTTATTGCTGCGAATACTTACTCTTACCTATTAGTTAGCTACTGTAAAATCCGCTTCTTCGCATCTGTCCCTATATTATAGTAATATACGCTATAGCCCACCGCCTTTGCCACCCTTTTGGCCTACGCGATCTCCTTATAGTATACAATAATCTGCCCTAGTATAGGATACTGCTTTTTCTTCTTCTCTACTAGCGACCGCACTTTATTATCTTCCCGCCCCTATTTATATAACTATACCTAATATTCTATATTCGTTCTTATTATCTTTTCCTAAAACTTAACTATATCTCTCCTATCTAATCCCATCGCTTTATAGAATTGGATTTCATTTCTTAGTGGTAGCGTTGTTATTAAATATATAAGTTATATCTGCTTTTTTATTATCTCTACTAGCTTTAATATCCCTGGCCGCTATTTATTATCTAAATCTAATATAACGTGGCACTTATTAATCACGATCTAATCTAGCTGCTTTATTACTCTCTTTTCGTTAATAAACCTGCTAAATGCTATTAATACCGCCGCTTCTAGCGTGGCTAACACAATACTGGCCTAATAGGGCGGCCTTTACCTATTCTACTTTACGTAGCTAATTTCTGCCTTATTATATCTATTTTTTAAGTCCCCTCGCAGTGAATTTAGTGGTATAATAACAATTATCACCCTAGTCCTTATGCTCGCTACTAGTAGTATAAAAAATATGCTCTTCCCACCTCCTGTCTATATAATAATCAGCACCTATAACTGTCGTTATATAATAGCCTCCAGTCCGGCTCTCTATAGCCCTTAAAACTCTGCTTCTAGTCCCACTAGTTATTTTAGCTGCCTTTTTAGATCCGTTTTACGCAATGCCCTCTATTATTAGAACTCCTTCTATTCCTACTCTACCTACACCTATTACCGCGTATTTAGATTAATATAGCCTTCCTTTTACGCTGATTAAAATCCTAGAATATAGTGCTAATCTATACTAACCTTTTAGAACTCCTGCCTTTCTAATATAGTATAGAACGGCGATTCTATTAATAGTCTTCCATATATTATCTCCTCTGTCCGCTTATAATGTCTGAACTACCTCTCCTATGTATTATCTATCTTGTTACCGCTTTTTCTATTCTTATATACTAAATCCAAGTTCTAAAGGACGCCCTTATCCCTCACTATCTCTCTCTATATAGCTGGGTAGACATGCCGCTAAATACTTATAGAAATTCGCGCGTTTATTCTATTAGATATCTCTTACTGTATTACTCTATATACGCGATTAGAGCCCTAAAAGCTGTCTAGATTACTTGCTCTCTTTTCTAATTTAGATATATCCTGGGCTCTTTTACCATCGCCCTTACCTCTATCTTTATTATCGCTCTATTTTGCCACGTTGGTTCTCTTCTAGTTATCTCCATCCTTTTTATCCTTACTATCGCTCTACTATTCTTCCAGCTCTGGCTCCTATAGAAAGGCTTTAATTTTATCCTACCCTCTATATAGTATCTGTAAAATCTCTATATACGGCTAAATAAGCTATAGGTAATATATAACCATCTCGCTTACCTCTCTTAGTATATACTAATGGATAATCTTAACCTTCTTACTTACGCTGTATTCTTTATGGTATAACATTATAAATGAAACCAGTCCTCTATTAATATAAACCCCTCTAGTGCCTCTACCGTTTATACCATTCTTATACTAGATACTTATGATCTCCATCCCTTATACTAGCGCACCGCTTGTTATATGGACTAAAACAAACAGTCTTTCCTTAAATCTCCGTATAGCCCGTATATAGTTAAATACGCCTTAATCTTTCCACAGAATACCTCTATTGCCCTCTATATTGCTCTATTCTTTATATATAAATTTCTTCTTTGGCTTCTCCTCTACTAATACCTATCTAAATAGCCATCTCTTATTGTCCTCTTTAAATAGGTTGTAGGGGTCTTTTAGGAAGTTCTAGCCTTCTATTATCTCTATATAGTTATTACGCAGCTCCTCTAACTTCAAATCTAGTAGTTATATGGTCCCCTTTTAGACGGCGCCTTGCTTATTAACGTCTAATAAAAGTAATTCCTGCAACAGCTACAATTGGACTGTTTTATATAGTCCCTTAACTATTAACTATAAATTAACTAGTGTAAAGGTCTGCTTCTTAATTAAGATCTTATTACTATTCTACGCCACCCTTTTTTCCCTAGTTGTGCCGTATTGGATACTAAACCTATATATCCTTATATGTAAAACCTAATCTATAAGAGTGGGCATTCCTCTATACATTATTAATGTTATAAATTAGTGGACTATCTGTTTTACTAGCTTAAAGGTAGACGGCGCCTTTACTTTACTTTTATGCGCTTTTAAGCCCTATCTCTATAATCTATATATTTCTCTTTGCTAAACTATATACGCCTAATAGCCAACTAATGTGTGTGCTACTGTTATAATTGCTAATAAAACTGGTATAAAGTTCTAAGCCTTAAACCATCCGCCCTTATTTATGTCTAAACCGATTACCACTAGTCCGCTAATAATGCCGCTTTTATACTCACTTAACTTTAACTTATAGTTAAATATAGCTATCTAAAACGCTAAATAAGCCTCTTCAATCTTCTACCTTTTGGCGTAGACGTCCAATCTACCCTCCTTGTTTTTGCTAGTAAGCGACTAAATAGAAAATAAGCATCCCTCCTAACGCGGAGTTAGCGTATACTGCGGCCTTTTAGCCTTTATATATGTTCTCTATAAATATTAGAGAATCTTAGCCCAGTGGTTACTATACTTACGGATTATTTATACCTTATACTTTGCGTAAAATAGTCGCTTATTTAAACGTTCCCTAACCTCTTATCTATTAATATATTCTAACGCAGATCTGCCTATTATATTTAACTAATATATCTAGAACGCTCGCCTAATTAATTGTTTTGTTACTTTATACGCGTTTACTAACCCTTTATCCCCTTCTCTCTCTACTAATTGGTCTGGAGAATAATACTACTGCTACTACCTCCCCTACTACTCTTCTAGCTCTTCCCTAATAGCGGGCTATATTAAATTAATTAATTCTTATTAAATACACTTTTATACGTGCTCCTCCCAACCAGTAAATTCTAGCTACGGGTTTATAATAAATTAATTAGTGTTCCCTTCTATTTCTCTTTTCTCTCTTACTTTTTTAATCTCTTTTACTTACTGATCTAGCTCCGCTTTAGCACGCTTAATAACCGGATTAAATTCTTGCGCTGTTCTCTCCCGTTACTAGACGACTTAAAAATATCTCTACTACTCTCCCTAAATAAAAAATCGCTAGTAGTCTTAATCCGCCACCTATATCTTATTTACCGTCTTATAATATTTTACCTGGCTGTTTCCTCCTCACTTTTAGTAATTTACCCACTAATGTTTTTCCTTGCAATGTTCCTGGATGCCTTTAATTGTCTGGCAAATATATATATCTGGGTATATTGTTCCCTCTTCGCCTTCCTATTTATATAAAAATCCGTTACGGAATACTGGAAGCCCTAGGATAACCTTAATAAGCTCTTATAGGTAAATAACTTTGTCCTTTATCTAAGTAACGTTGTCTAACTCCCTAATAAACCCTATAATGGCTTCCCTTATCTCTCTAGATATTTTTCCCTTATATTAGTTGGACAAATGCCCTCCAATCTAATTAGGGGTAATGGCGTATAGGCAACGTTTATAAAGGATGATTTGATATTCGGGCATATACTTAAAAAATCGGTTAAACTATTCCGCGGCTATGGCGGCAATACGTACTGACTGTCTTTGTATAATAATCTAGCACTATTGCTTTAACCGTCTGTATCTATATATGTTAACCTATAATCTCCTCTTTTATTTCCCTAGTTCTATTTAACTTTAACTATATTAACCGAACCGCTTTATCCTACCCTTCCGCCTTTACCTAGTTGGCCGTCGCGTGTAATATAGCTGCTTATTAATAGAGCACGGACGGTTTATCTCCTAAAATAGACGTATTAATAGCGCCACTAGTAGTAACTTATTACTAGTCTAGTTTCCCCTTTTTGTGCCATTCCTCCTAAATAAGGATCACTATAAGGCCGGCCTAAGTCCTTGCTATTGCTATATTTATAATCTAATTGGTCTTCTACTATAATACATTATATTGGGCTACTTAGGTAGCGTAGTTTTCTTACTAGCTTCTAAAAATACTCCCTATATAAGCTAGGTAGTATGCGTTGTTAGTTATAATAGTGTTTCTAATTTCTGTGTTTAAGGGGAACGTAAATCTCTATATTATTAAATGCCTATAGCTGTATTAATCCTAGCCTCCGGCGTAACCCCTTAAGAAATATAAACCTTCCTTCTACGCTTACTTTCTATATTATTTATCGGCACTGACACCCCTATAATATGGGTGCGCAATAGCGCCAACCCTAGCCTATTATTCTTTATTGCAAAGTTACCTAAAAATGCATTATAGTGGATCTGCCAGTCCTGTAGGCCTAAAGTGCTTCTATAACTTAAACCCAAGCTTAAACGGGAACGCGAATAGGTTAACATAGACAACGCTATTTTAGACTCTTAACCACAAAGCAAGGATAATAGTAACTATAGTAGCCTAGTACAGGTTCGGTCCACGGCCGATATTATTAATAATGGTCCGGATATAAGCGGCGAGAGCGCCTATTATAGAGATAAAAGGCCTATGTTTGATACTTCTTCTCTATCTTAACCGCCTACTAAGCGTGCTTGGGACTATATAGCTGCACTAGAGCCAGAGTATGTTATAACCATCAGTAATATAAACAGGCGTAAAGAAAGGGAAAGGCGTAGAAGGTTAGAAAATACGCTTTTAGAGGTATTTGTAACTAAGGAGGAGGATAATATACAGGATGTATATATATGGGAGAATAGAAGGAAGCTTGCCTAGCTGGCCAAACAGCCTAGCTATATAGGAATGGGTAGACGAGAGGCATCTACATTAGTATATAGGGCAAGCGCTATTAGTAGTAGAGAGGCTGTTAAGAACGTAAAGGCCATACTCACCCACTGGTAAAAAAACGGCACTATGGATTTAAACCACCAGACTGCTCCCTAACCGTTATTATAGTCCTTAGTTGCTTTTAGCTCTAGTAGCTAAAATATAAATGCCGCGCTATTAGGTTTCTAAAAGGCTTTCTTTAACCTTGCCACTATTGAAGCAACTAGGATACTTTAAGATATTCTCTATTACTATTATCTCGTATACCTCTACGACTGTTATTGAAACGCGGAAGCACTTCTGGACTGTACGCCATTAAGCGTATGGGGTAGAGATATTAGTGACGCCTCTTTAGTTAAAAACTAGCTCTTTAACGTACTTTACCCATCTACTAATACGCCTTCTTTATTACTGGCCGACTCCTTGGCTCCATCTAGCAAGTAATAGCGCTACTTTATAAAGTGTCTTGTTAAGGGCCACTGATGGTATTATATACGGGAGATATTTGGTTCTAGTATCCTTGCTCTTGTTTCTATATCTAAAGTACCTTATTCTTTTATTAAGCGGCTCTTGTTAGCTGTGTTTAAGGTATTTCTTAACCTTATTAAGCGATTCTACCTAGATGCCATTAAGTTTAGTTAACTGATAGAGCACTTTATACAAAATGCCTTAATAGGCTGCTAGCCGCCTTAGAGCCATCTTCCAATTAAAGATATAAGTGATAATTAACTGCAGGAAATATATCTTTTCAATATAGTCTAGCTGTTTAAGCGTTATCCTACACTAGCTATTAAGGATATTTCTTTACCTATTTAATGTTATTTTTACCTGATATTATATTACGTGACTTGGTTATTATTAACCTTTTATCTTAACCTCCTACTTAGATAGTTTAATAAATTACTCTTTAATACACTTGATATACTATAATCGTGCTTGCCTTAACCTACACGTTTAACATTTAATAAGTTAGTAGGATTAATTTTAGATAGATATATGCGATAAATACACATTTTATAAAAGCCTTTCTAAAAATCTTGTATACGTTAAGTTATAGCGGCTGTAATTTAGGCGGTTGGCGCTTTAAAAGCTAGCACTGTAATTTTTTTTTGCGTATGCTGGGTAAGCTTTGTGACTAGGATATATATTAGTGCTTACTACGCGAACACTAATATTACCCTAACTAACCCTAACTTTGCAACCTATCTAATGGGGTTTTTATTAATCTGAATATACTAAGGGGTAGCAATTTCTCTCTTTTACCATTTATATAAGTTTTGGAAATATTTAAGCCTAGGAACCCTAAACAAATCAGCCCCTATATTTTAAAGGAATTAGGTTGTTCGCCTAATCTCTTAGCATCCCTTTATATAGGTATTTCAAACGAATTAGCCTAATTCCATCGTTCTATAATTGTGATACTTACTCTTGCCTATTAGTTAGCTACCATAAAATCCGCTTCTTTATATCCGTCCCCATATTATAGTAATATACGCTATAGCCTACCGCCTTTACCACCCTTTTGGCCTGCGTGATCTCCTTATAGTATATAATAATCTGCCCTAGTATAGGATACTGCTTTTTCTTCTCCTCTACTAGCGACTATACCTTATTATCTTCCCGCCCCTATTTATATAACTGTACCTAATATTCCACGTTTATTCTTATTATCTTTTTCTAAAACTTAACTATATCTCTCCTATCCAATCCCATTACTTTATAGAATTGGATTTCATTCCTTAGTAGTAGTATTACTATTAAATATATAAGTTATATCTACTTTTCTATTATCTTTACTAGCTTTAATATCCCTGGCTATTATTTGTTGTCTAAATCTAATATAATATGGCACTTATTAATCACAATCTAATCTAGCTGCTTTATTACTCTTTTTTTGTTAATAAACCTACTAAATATTATTAACACCGCCGCTTCTGGCGTAGCTAACACAATACTAGCCTAATAGGGCGGCCTTTGCCTGTCCTACTCTATATAGCTAATTTCTGCCTTATTATATCTGTCTTTTAAGTCCCCTTGCAGTAAATTTAGTGGTATAATAATAATTATCACCCTAGTCCTTATACTCGCCGCTAGTAGTATAAAAAATATACTCTTCCTACCTCCTATTTATATAATAATTAGTACCCGTAACTATTATTATATAATAGCCTCTAGTCTGGCTTTTTACAGCCCTTAAAACTCTGCTTCTAGTCCTACTAGCTATTTTAGCTGCCTTTTTAGATCCGTCTTATATAACGCCCTTTATTGCTAAAACTTCTCTTGTTCCTACTCTACCTATACCCGTTACTATATGTTTAGATTAATATAGCCTTCCTCCTATGCCAACTAAAATCTTAGGATGTAGTGCTAATTTATACTAACCTTTTGGAACTTCTGCCTTTCTAATATAGTATAGAATGGCGATTCTATTAATAGTCTTCTATATATTATCTCCTCTATCTACTTATAATGTCCAGACTACCTTTCCTATATATTATCTGTCTTGTCGCCGCTCTCTTTATTTTTATATACCAAATCCAAGTTCTAAAGGACGCCCTTATCCCTCGCTATCTCTCTCTATATAGCTGGGTAGATATGCCGCTAAATGCTTATAGAAATTTGCATGTCTATTCTATTAGACGTCTCTTACTGTATTACTCTATATATATAATTAGAGCCCTAAAAGCTGTCTAGATTACTTGCTCTCTTCTCTAATTTAGATATATTCTGGGCTTTTTTACTATTGCCCTCGCCTCTACCTTTATTGTCGCTCTATTCTGCTATATTAGTTCTCTCCCAGTTATCTCTATTCTTTTTATCCTTATTATTGCTCTACTGTTCTTCCGGCTCCGGCTCCTATAGAAAGGCTTTAATTTTATCCTACCCTCTATATAGTATCTATAAAATCTCTACATACGGCTAGACAAGCTATAGGTAATATATAACTATCTTACTTACCTCTTTTGGTATATACTAATAGATAATCTTAACCTTCTTGCTTACGCTATATCCTTTATAATATAACGTTATAAATAAAACCAGTCCTTTATTAATATAAACCCCTTTAGTACCTCTACCGTTTATACCGTTCTTATACTAGATACTTACGATCTCTATTTTTTACGCTAGCGCACTACCTATTATATGGACTAAAACAAACAGTCTTTCCTTAAATCTCTATATAGCTTATATGTAGTTGAACACACCTTAATCTTTCTACGAAATGCCTCTATTACCCTCTATATTGCTCTATTTTTTATATATAAATTTCTTCTTTAGCTTCTCCTCCGCTAATACCTATTTAAATAGCCATCTCTTGTTGTCCTCTTTAAACAGGTTATAGGGGTCTTTTAGGAAGTTTTAGCCTTCTATTATCTTTATATAGTTGTTATACAGCTCCTCTAACTTTAAATCTGGTAGTTATATAGTCCCCTTTTAGATGGCGCCTCGCTCATTAATATCTAATAAAAGTAATTCCTGCAATAGCTACAATTGGACTGTTTTATATAGTCCCTTAACTATTAACTATAAATTAATTAGTATAAAGGTCTGCTTCTTAATTAAAATCTTGTTACTATCCTACGCCACCCTTTCTTCCCTAGTTATGCTGTATTAGATACTAAACCCGTATATCCTTATATATAAAACCCGATTTATAGGAGTGGGCATTCCTTTATATATTATTAATGTTATAAATTAGTAGACCATCTGTTTTACTAGCTTAAAGGTAGATAGTACTTTTACCTTACTCTTATGCGCTTCTAAGCCCTGTCTTTATAATTTATATATTTCTCTTTACTAAACTATATGCGCCTAATAGCCAACTAACGTATATACTACTGTTATAATTGCTAATAAAACTAGTGTAAAGTTCTAAGCCTTAAACTATCTGCCCTTATTTACGTCTAAACTAATTACCGCCAGTCCGCTAATAATGCCGCTTTTATACTTACTTGACTTTAGCTTATAGTTAAATATAGCTATCTAAAACGCTAAATAAGCCTTTTTAATCTTCTACCTTCTGGCGCGGACGTCTAATTTGCCCTTCTTATTTCCGCTAGTAAGTAACTGGATAGAAAATAAGCATTCCTCCTAACGCGGAGTTAGTGTGTACTATGGCCTTTTAGCCTTTGTATACGTTCTCTATAAATATCGGAGAATCTTAGCCTAGTAGTTGCTATACTTACAGATTGTTTGTACCTTATGCTTTATATAAAATAGTTATTTATTTAAACGTTCCCTAACCTCTTATCTGTTAATATATTCTAATGTAGATTTACCTATTATATTTAACTAATATATCTAGAACGCTTACCTAATTAATTATCTTGTTGCTTTATATATGTCTACTAACCCTTTATCCCTTTCTCTCTCTACTAATTAGTCTAGAGAATAATACTACTACTATTATCTCCCCTGCTACTTTTCTGGCTCTTCCCTAATAGCGGGCTGTATTAAATCGATTAATTTTTATTAAATATACTTCTATATATACTTCTTCTAACCAGTGAATTCTAGCTATAGGTTTGCAATAAATTAATTAGTATTCCCTTTTATTTTTCTTTTCTCTCTTACTTCTTTAATCTCTTTTACTTGCCAATCTAGCTCCGCTTTAGTACGCTTAATAACTAGATTAAATTCTTGCGCTGTTCTCTCCCGTTGCTAAACAACTTAAAAATATCTCTACCACTCTCCCTAAATAAAAAATTGCTAGCAGTTTTGATCCGCTACCTATATCTTATTTACCGTCTTATAATATTTTACTTAGCTGTTTCCTTCTCGCTTCTAGTAATTTACCTACTAATGTTTTTCCTTGTAATGTTCCTGGATGCCTTTAATTGTCCGGCAAATATATATATCTAGGTATATTGTTCCCTCTTCACCTTCCCATTTATATAAAAATCTATTATAGAACACTGGAAGCCCTAGGATAACCTTAATAAGCTCTTATAGGTAAATAACTTTATCCTTTATCTAAGCAACGTTGTCTAACTCCTTAATAAACCCTATAATAGCTTCCCTTGTCTCCCTAGATGTTTTTCCCTTATATTAGTTAGACAAATGCCCTCTAATCTAATTAGGGGTAATAGCGTATAGGTAATATTTACAAAGGATAATTCGATATTTGGGTATATACTTAAAAAATCAGTTAAACTGTTCCGCGGCTATAGCGGCAATACGTACTAACTATCTTTATATAATAATCTAGTACTATTACTTTAACTATCTGTATCTATATATGTTAACCTATAATCTCCTCTTTTATTTCCCTAGTTCTACTTAACTTTAACTATGTTAACTAAACTACCTTATCCCACCCTTCCGCCTTTACCTAGTTGGCCATTGTGTGTAATATAGCTACTTGTTAACAGAGCACGGACAGTTTATCTCCTAAAATAGACGTATTAATAGCGCTACTAGTAGTAACTTATTACTAGTCTAGTTCCCCCTTTTTATGCCATTCCTCCTAAATAAGGATCACTATAAGGCCGGCCTAAGTCCTTGCTATTGCTATATTTATAATCCGATTGGTCTTCTACTGTAATACATTATATTAGGCTACTTAGGTAGCGTGGTTTTCTTACTAGCTTCTAAAAATACTCCCTATATAAGCTAGGTAGTATGCGTTATTAGTTATAATAGTATTTTTAATTTCTATATCTAAGGGGAACGTAAATCTCTATATTATTAAATGCCTATGGCTATATTAATTCTAGCCTCTGGCGTAACCCCTTAAGAAATATAAATTTTCCTTCTATACTTACTTTTTATATTGTTTATTAGCACCAATATCCCCGCAGTATAGGTATACAATAGCGCCAACCCTAGCCTATTGTTCTTTATTGCAAAGTTACCTAAAGATGTATTATAGTGGATCCACTAGTTCTATAGGCCTAAAGTGCTTCTATAACTTAAACCTAAGCTTAAACGGGAACGTAAATGGGTTAATATAGATAATACTATTCCGGACTCTTAACCGTAAAGTAAGAATGATAGTAACTATAGTAGCCTAGTATAGGTTCGGTCTATGGCTAATATTATTAATAATAGTCCGGATATAAGCGGTAAGAGCGCCTATTATAGAGATAAAAGGCCTATGTCTAATACTTCTTCTTTATTTTAACCGCCCACTAAGCGTGCTTGGGACTATATAGCTGCACTAGAGCTAGAGTATGTTATAACCATCAGTAATATAAACAGGCGTAAAGAAAGGGAAAGGCGTAGAAGGTTAGAAAATATACTTTTAGAGGTATTTATAACTAAGGAGGAGGATAATATATAGGATATATATATATGGGAGAATAGAAGAAAGCTTACCTGGCTGGCCAAATAGCCTAGCTATATAGAAATAGGTAGATAAGAGGCATTTATATTAGTCTATAGGGCAAGCGCTATTAGTAATAGAGAGGCTGTTAAAAACGTAAAGGCTATACTTACCTACTAGTAAAAAAACAGCACCGTAGATTTAAACCGCCAGACTACTCCCTAACCGTTATTACAGTCCTTAGTTACTTTTAGCTTTAGTAGCTAAAATATAAATGCCGCGCTATTAGGTTTTTAAAAGGCTTTTTTTAACCTTACCACTATTAAAGTAACTAGGATACTTTAAGATATTCTCTATTACTATTATCTTGTATACCTCTACGACTGTTATTAAAACGCGGAAGCACTTCTAGACCGTACACCATTAAGCGTATAGGGTAGAGGTGTTAGTGACACCTCTTTAGTTAAGAATTAGCTCTTTAACGCACTCTACCCATCTATTAATACGCCTTCTTTATTACTGGCCGACTCCTCGGCTCTATCTAGCAAGTAATAGCGCTACTTTACAAAGTGTCTTGTTAAGGGCCACTAATAGTATTATATATGGGAGATACTTAGTTCTAGTATCCTTGCTCTTATTTCTATATCTAAAGTACCTTATTCTTTTATTAAGCGGCTCTTATTAGCTATGTTTAAGGTATTTCTTAACCTTATTAAGCAATTCTATCTAGATGCTATTAAGTTTAGTTAACTAATAGAGCACTTTATATAAAATGCCTTAATGGGCCGCTAGCCGCCTTAGAGCCATCTTCCGATTAAAGATATAAGTAATAATTGACTGTAGGAAATGCATCTTTCTAATATAGTTTAGCTATTTAAGTGTTATCCTATACTAGCTATTAAGGATATTTCTTTACCTATTTAATGTTATTTTTACCCGATATTATATTATGTAACTTAGTTATTGTTAACCTTTTATCTTAACCTTCTACTTAGATAGTTTAATAAATTACTCTTTAATACACTTAATATACTATAATTGTGCTCGCCTTAACCTACGCGTTTAATATTTAATAAGTTAGTAGGATTAATTTCGGATAGATATATATAATAAATATATATTTTATAAAAGCCTTTCTAAAAATCTTATATACGTTAAGTTATAGCGGCTGTAATTTAGGCGGTCGGCGCTTTAAAAGCTAGCACTATAATTTTTTTTTGCGTATGCTGGGTAAGCTTTGCGACTAGGATATATATTAGTGCTTACTGCGCAAATATTAATATTACCCTAACTAACCCTAACTTTGCAACCTATTTAATGGGGTTTTTATTAATCTAAATATACTAAGGGGTAGCAATTTCTCTCTTTTACTATTTATATAAGTTTCGGAAATATTTAAGCTTAAAAACCCTAAATAAATCAGCCCCTATATTTTAAAGGAATTAGGTCGTTTGCCTAATCTCTTAGCATCCCTTTATATAGGCATTTTAAACGAATTAGCCTAATTCTGTCGTTCTATAATTATAAGCCTTAATATAATCTATAGTAACGCTCTTTATATCTCCGTCCTTAATAACTATGTTATTAAGTTAACTGGCTATAACGTCTTTTAATCCCTCCCATCTAATTAAAGTATTGCTATTATTGGCGGCGCCTGCTAGCGTTTTTGGTATAGACCCTTTCTAGCTATAGCTAAGGCTGGCCCTAGCCCTAACCCTCCCTACTACTAATATATTTCCTTGGTTAATTACTGCGATATTATTAACTATATGTCCTGGTTTTGTGACGGTATTAGTAGCGCTATTAATAGCATTGGTGCCAATACCCACTTCGCCTATAATGTTGTCTTGCCTATTAAGACTGCTAAACTTAAAGGTGTCCGCGTTAACGCCTATAGGGATCGTTACCTATGTAACCAACTATTGTTTAAGCCCGTTAATATCCTATACTGCTATTCTCTCTTCTTTAAAGCTAATAATCCCTTCCCTATTACCAAGCACCTAGGATCTACCGCCTTAAAACTATATATGGATACCTATTCCCTTAATCCCTTCTAAAAGTCTAACCTCGCTTTACCTAATTGCTTTAATAACCCTGTTTATAACGTACTCTATCTATACCTAGAACCTAACAGCTAGGACTAGGGCCGCCGCCTAAAATAGTAGAAAAAAGTCAAGGGTAGTATTCTGCTGGTTAACCGTAGACGGAAGGACTTAGCCATTAATACTATTAATTAGCTTATCCTCTTTGCTTAAAAGTAGCTCCTTCCTTAGCTCTATAAATGCGGAGATAATATTATTAGCCGTAATGCACTTCTAAATTCACTTACTATAGATAAATTTACTAAATATACGGAAGGCATAGCGGATATTTTATTATAAAGGAAGGATAAACTTATAGTAGCCTTACTAGTCGGCGACAAGAAGCGCCTAGTCGAGCTTTAGACTTTACTAAATATAAAAGATTGGCGTATTAAGGAAACAGCTAGAGAGGTTATATAAACTAGTAGTATAACCTCCTAGTAGGGCGTTTGGATAGAAATGCCACGTTAATTATTAGAGAGCTATATTATAGTTTTATATCGTCTTGTAGTAATAATTGTTGTAATTGTTAATATTTCTACCCTATATAATGCTGTTTTAATTTCTGTTTTTAGGGGGAATTAAAGCACCTAGCCAAAGCTTATTATTAGTTAATAGCTTATCTTTACGTAATTCCATTACGCGATTTCCTACCTCTATATTATTAATACTAGTTTTAGCTACCTTATTACTATAGTTATATTAATTCTAGCCTTGGGCGTAACCCCTTAAAAAATATAAACTTTCCTTTTATACTTACTTCCTATTTTGTTTATCAGCACTAATACCCCCATAGTATAGGTACGCGACAGTATTAACCCTAGCCTATTATTCTTTATTGCTAAGTCACCAGAAGATATATTGCAATAGATCCGCTAGTTCTATAGGCCTAAAGTACTTCTATAACTTAAATCCGAACTTAAACTGGTCTATATAGATAATACTAATCCAAACTCTTAACCGCGAAGTAAGGATAATAATAGTTATAGCAGCCTAGCAGAGTTCCGGTCTACTGCTAGTATTATAGAAAACGGTCTAGATAGCACATAGGATATAAGCGACGAGAGTACCTATTATAGGGGTAAAAGGCCTATATCTAATACTTCTCTATCTCTACCGCCTGCTAAGCGTACTTAAAATCACACCCCTATACTAGAGCTAGAGTACATTACAACCATTAGTAATGTAAATAGGCGTAAAGAAAGGAATAGGCGTAAAAGGTTAGAAAATAAGCTTAAAAAGGTGTTTATAACCAAGGAAGAGGATAATATGTAGAATATATATATATAAGAGAATAGAACGAAACTTGCCTAGCTAGCCAAACAGCCTAACTATATAGAAATAGGTAGACGGGAGGCGTCCACCTTAGTCTATAGGGCAAACGCTATTAGTAATAAGGAAGCTATTAAGAACATAAAGGCTATATTCGCCTACTAGCGAAAAAACGGCACTATAGATTTAAACCGCTAGACTTTTTCCTAATTATCCTTATATCTTCCCCAATCCTTATTGCAGTCCTTAGTTACTTTTACCTCTAATAGCTAGAATATAAACGCCGCCTTATTAGGCTTTTAAAAGGCTTTCTTTAACCTTGCCACCATTAAAGTAACTAGAATACTTTAAGATATTCTTTATTACTATTATCTCGCATACCTCTACTATTGTTATTGAAACGCGGAAGCACTTTTAGATCGTATATAGTTAAGCCTATAGGGTAGAGGTATTAGTAACGCGTCTTTAGTTAAACACTAGCTCTTTAAAGCACTCTACCTATCTATAGATACACCTTATTTATCGCTGGCTAACTCCTCCACTCTATCTAGTAAGTAATGGCGCTACTTTATAAAGTCTCTTATAAAGGGCCATTAATGGTATTATATGCAGGAGACACTTAGTTCTAGTATTCTTACTCTTATTCCTATATCTAAAATACCTTATTCTTTTATAGAGCGCCTCTTATTAGGTGTATTTAAGGTGTTTCTTAAGCTTATTAAGCGCTTTTACTCAGACGCCATTAAGTTTGGTCGACTAATAGAGCACTTTATATAAAATGCATTAATGGGCCGCTAGCTGCCTTATACCTATCTTCCTATTAAAGATATAAGTAATAATTAACTATAGGATATAGATCTTTCCGATATACTCTAGCTATTTAAGCGTTATCCTATATAAGCTATTAAGGATATTTCTTCCTTACCTATTTAATAAGTTATAGATATATACAGTTAAACCCACCAATTAGATTAATAGAACGGTATTTTATAGGTAGTAGTATATTTAATAGCTGAGTTCTATATAGATATACATATTATTCCAATTTTAGTGTTTACGTATAGGCCTTCCCCTCTACTTACCCTTATAGGTTAAGGGAACTTATATAAACACCTCTACTCTATAATTAATTAGCTCCGCTGCTTTTTAATTACGCTATTATATTTAGAAACCCCCCAAATCTATTACCTTACTATATTACTTAGCCTAATCCACTTAGTATCTAATCTATAATATATCCTCCCTAGACTTATCCTCTTTAGACTTAGCCTCTTGCTCTATAATACGCTCGTTTAGATTTTTAATAAACTTGCCTACCTAACAAAGCTCTAGTTGTCCGCTAAAATAATAGGAATAGTCTTTAGGAATATAATCCTATTTATTACTACTACTATATACCACAAGCTTTAATATATGGAGACCTCTTCTTAGCCTATATCGCGCCGCCTTCCGCTCTATCTTAGTTAGACAGTAGTTATCCCGCTTATAGTGCCTTTTAATAGCCCGGAAATCGATATTGTATTTATTTAACATCTATAGAACTAACCAGTTTATTCGCTCTAATAGGTTAAGAGTGCCTATTTCCTTTTACGCCTCCTGGGAATAGTGCTTAGACGCCTTATATATAACAGATAGCTTATTATGGTTATATTAAGAGATCGCCCATAGATACTACCCTATGTAACCCTTAATAAAACTAAAAAACCTATACCTTGCCAATTCTCCTACTTCTTCTACTATAATAGAGTGCAACCGCTGCGTAAGCACTCGAAATCCTATGTTATACTACCTATATTTCTTTGGTACGTCTGTTCGCTTATTATCCTATGCGAATAGAGCGAAGACCTTGTCTATCTATAGCCCTATATTATACCGTGCGAAATGCGCCGTCCTGTTATTTATCTCTCCGCTAGCTTTGCTCTGCTATACCTTTACCACTTATAGAGCGCCATTAATTAAGTCCGCTACTATAACCTATAAGAGGCCCTAAAGCCCTAACACCTTATTATTATCAAATTTTACCCTAGCTATAAATTCTTTAAGCTATTGCTTTAGGTTTTTTGGTCTATCTATTTAACGCAAGGCTAGGAGCCTAATTACTTCTTAAATATAGCTTTAGACTAATAACTATACTCTAACCTTAATCCCCCCCTGTTCTAATATATATAGGTAGTCTCTAAATAACCAAAACATTGCGTCCTCGTACAAGATGCTCCTTTGGATATTTAAGTTCTTATAGAAGGACTTCTAAAATGCGTTAGCCGCTATTGCTAAACATTTAATAGCCTAAGATGTAAATATCGGCCTTATATTCTAATAGATTTCCTTAACTAGGAACTATACCATTCTATTCTCCTATATATATGTCCGGAGGTCTAGACCTAACCGCTTAGCTTTGCTTTAAGTGGGGCTACCGCTGCCTTCTTCTATATTATTATTACTTACCTCCCTATTTCTAGGCCGCCAAACCTTGGACCGCCATTCCCTTCGCTATATTAATAGATATAGTAATGGGTCTATACTAGTGCTTATACGGAGGACACGCACTAACGCAGACACTATTACGCTATTAATAAGCTGTTCCTCCTACAAGGCCGCCAGTTGACCGTTATATCCCATATTAACTCTTTTAATAAGCACCTTAAGGTAGAGAAGCCACTAGTTTAACTCTATAGCTGTAAACCTATTTACCTCCTTTATAGCTAGAACCTAGTATGGTATATACCTACTAGTCCTATTAGCTTCGCTTTTATTGTTACCTATGCGCGACCTATATAACTCTATAGCGCTAATATCCCCCTTAAGTCCTTCTATATTATTTAGTTCTCTAAGTAACCTTATTATTATTTAGTACTCCTGCCTAACCCTAAAGCTTTTATTTAAGGACCTTTTTAGCATAGAGGAGAGTCGCCGTTTTGTCCTCCTGTATACTATAAGCAGCTGCCGTCTCTTACTTACGTCTAGACGCTAGCCTTTTATACTATTAACTAAATACTATCGCTTTAGTAGATCCTATAAATACCTAAACGCCTTAAACTGCGCGTTCTGGAACGGGTTATAGCCCTTAAATAGTATAGCAAATAGTTCTTTATTAACGTTATACGCCTTATTATATGCGATGCCGCCCATTCTTCGTAAGCTGTTAGTTGGTTATAGCTCTATATTAGCGCTGCTAGAGTCCCTAGTTAGTGCCTAGTAGTAGCGGCGTGTCTAAACCAAATAGACGTTATAGTTAGAATAGGTAAATCCCTCTACCTAGCTATCTAAGCAGTGTGACTTATAGAGGAGCGTAATACCTCTATTAACGTTACTAGTGGGGACTAGGGTGTCCTCTATGCTAAGATTAAGCTAGTAATCCTTGTTAGGTATTTAATCCGCGTTAAAATTAAAACATAGGTTAATGTGGCTAAGAAAGTCATTTTAAGCTTACTAGAACGTATCGCGTTTAGTAGCCAACTTAAGGCTATATCTAGATATTACCAGAAATAGATTGTGGAAAGCATTACACGGTATATATCTATTATTATTACCAGTATATTTATAGGAGAGGTGCCGCACCTTAACCTAGAATCTATTTAGGTATAACTCTGGTATTATATATCTAACATCTATAGCCTAACTGGTTCCTGTTGTAAAACACTCTTCCTTAACTTTAGCCTTATAATCTGCATCCGCGAAGCTATAGGGATGATGCTAATATATATTAGGTGTATAGCTTTTCTTTAGAGCTAGGAGGATAATATTATTAACCTAAGCAGCCTATTCTCTGTTATAGAGATATATTCCACCAAACTCCTTAATAACTATATACAGGAAGAATATGTGGCACTTATAGCCAAATTTACTAGCTGCTAGCCCCTGGCCTAATTAAAGCTATTTTAGCTTATATATTTAGTAGCCCTAGATCCGGATCTTTAGGTTCTATATAATATACTAGAAGTACGGGGGTCTATACGCTAAGTTAAACCCACCTTAGTATATAGCTAGTGTAGTTGCTTAAGCAATAAAGCTATTAATATCCTATTGTTAGCCGATCTGGATTTCTGCGTCTTTAAACTGGTTTTCCAACTTAAGAAAGCTAAGCTTTGGTAGGTTCTTATCGCCTTTAGCTAGCAGTGCCTACTATAGGATATAATGGTGGTTATTAGCGTCCTTGTTCCTTAAAGCGATCTTAGGTAGGTCTAAAGGGTAGTTAATTATACCACTAGGGGTAAATAGCAATACCCGCCATTACTAGAATTAAGTTATCTATGCTAAAAAGTACCTACTCTTATTTACCGCATACAGAGGCTTATCTGTAAAGTTAGTAAAGTCCCTATTATAATTCTTTGCACTTACGTACTATACGTATACCTTTTATTCTACGCTATCTTTAGTCGGCTAGTAGTAGCCCTAGTATACTGCTCTTAGTTAACCCTATTATCTTTATTATTAGCTATATGCTTATTAAAGTCCGCCTACCTTGCTTACTAATCCTTAGGTCCGTCGTTGCTATTACTAGCGTTATCTATATTGCTATCTATATTATTAGATAGCTGTGTTAATCCAGCTTTACTACCCAACCTATATACAGACTTAGAGTATAAGGAATTATTAGTTAATAGCGATGCGGGCTATATACTATCGCTATTATCGCTATTACTGCCGTTGTCGTTATCGCCACTATTATTATTAAAGGCTCTATACTAGCTTCCGCTTATTAACACCTCTACTGTTCCGCTTATATTGTCTATTTCTCTAACCTAGTCCTTGGCGCCATTTTCCTTCTCTAATAATAGGGCAAGCTTCGCGCTTTCGGCTAGTTGTAACTAAGGAGATTTATAGACTAAAGATAGAGAGTAAGTTAACACTATTAGCTGCTATTATACTACTCTATCTATGTCCACTACCTTATTGTCCTCCTCTGCTAGTATAGCGGCATTATTAGGTATTAGAGGGGTTTTGCGCGCGGTTACTAAATATAACTAGCTCTAATATTGCGTCTAAGTGGATTGGTTTGGTAGCGGTAGTGGTATTAAGACTTTAGTATAGGTGCTTAAGGATCTAATATTTGGTAGTATTAGCTTATCCGCATATATGTCTTTAGTAGTAGGGAGTATATTAGGCTATAACAGCTCCGCAAATCCAATATTAGTCCGGGCTTGCAATATAAATAGCTATAATAAAAGAATAGAAACCAGGAACTATTAAGATTAAAATAACTAGTAAAGGGCCTCACCGGCCTACCTATTTATAGGTTAGAATTTAATAGCTAATAAAAAGCGCAACTATATAATTACCTATAGACGTTATTTTTGCTCCTCTTTATAAGGGTCATTAAAGCCTTCCGCTAGGATCCCCTAGTCGGCCGCTATAATCTACTAGTCGGCCGCTATAATCTGCTGGTTAGGCACTATAGTTAGCCTATTCTCTTTAGGTCTAGCTTGCTAGAGGATAGAAAGAGGGTTAAATTAAATCTAAAGTCCGCCTAAAGTTAGTTGTTACTATTATAGGGTTTACTAGGCTTGCTAGCGCTGACTCTAGTAGCGCCTTTAATTGTTTACCCTTTTAGCTAACTTGCGTTCCTCCTTAGTATAATATTTTGCTAGCTAGCCGCCTTTTTTCCCTATAGAAGGCATGCTAAGGGCTAAGGATTTAAGTAGTATTATAAAAGAAAGTAGGTTTATTAGACGCTCCTTAAAAGATTATATATTTATAAAGTTATTATAGTTTCGCGGTTTTAGGGAAGTCTTATAGTGCTATACTATATTTAGGTTATTTCTGCTAAGCTACTGCACTTACTAACTAAACTAAGGTTTTTTCTGCCAAGCCTGCCTGGACTACTTAACTACATCAACACCTATAAAAACTCAACCTAAAATAATAGCTTAATTGCATTTTAAAGCTTATAAAATTTATTATTCTTATTAGTATTACCTTTTATTTACTAATTATTATTTATTTATACTATTTTATCGCTATATTAGTAGTGTTAGTAATGTAATTTTTAGTATTCCTTACTTAAATTTTCGCTAAGTCCCTATTACGTCTACTTAATCCTAATACCCTAACACCTATAACCCTATCCCTTTACCCTTACTCCTTTTTCTTCCCTCCTTTTACTACCTCCTTACCTTCTTTACTACCCTCTTACCTTTTTTTACCTTTCCTATTACTTTCCTACTTCTTTTATTACTCCCCCCTACTACTTCCCTTTTTACTACTTCTTTACTACTTTTTTTACTACCTTTTTACTTCTTTTTTATTTCTTTTACTACCCCCCTACTTCTTTTACTACTTACTACCTTTTACTACTTTTTTACTATTTTTACTACCCTTTTTACTTTTTTACTTCTTTATATCTTTTACTACTTTTTTACTCTATTTTTATTAACTTACTTACTTTTACTTTTTACTACTTACTATTATTTTTACTACTTTTCTACCCTTTTTACTATCCCTACTACTTCTTCTACTACTTCCCCTACTACTTCTCCTACTACTTCCCCTACTACTACTCCTACTACTTCTACTACTACTCCCTCTACTATTACTCCTACTACTACTTCTACTACTTTTTTTACCCCTTACTACTCCTTTTTTACTTTTTTTACTTTTTTATTTCTTTACTCTTTTCCTTTTTTATTTTTTTACTTTTTTACCCTCTTTTCTACTCCCTTACTATTTTTTTACCCTCTTTTTTACCCCCTTACTACTTCTTTACCCTTTTTACTACTTTTTTATCCTTTTTACTACCTCTATTACTACTTTTACTCTTTTATTTTTTTACTTCTTTACCCTTTTACTTCTTTACTTTTTTACTCTTTTACTTTTTTACTTTCCTACTTTTCTACTTTTTTACTTCCCTACTACCCCCTTTACTACCCTTTTACTACCCCCTTACTACCTTTTTACCTCTTTTATTACCTTTTTACTTTCTTCTCTACCTTTTTTACTTTCTTTTCTACCTTTTTTACTACTTCTCTATCTTTTTTATCTTTTTATCTCCCTTACCTCTTTTACCTTTTTTACCTTTTCTACTTTTTTACCTTCCCTACTTTTTTACTTTCCCTACTTTTTTACCTTTTTTACTTTTTTTACTACCTTTTATACTACTTCTTTTCTTTTTCTATTTCTTTTTTTTACCTTTTCTATCTTTTTTCCTACCTTTTTTATTACCTCTTTACCTTTCTACTACCTTCTTTACTATTTCTTTACTACCCTTTTACCTTTTTTATTACTTCTTTACCTTCCCTACTACCTCTTTTACTACCTTTTACCTTCTTTACTCCCCCTTTACCTTTTCTACTACCTTTTTATCTTCTTTACTACTTTTCTACCTTCTTTACTACCTTTTTACCTTTTTTACTACCTCTTTACCTTCTTTACTACCTTTTTACCTTTCCTACTTTTTTACCTTCTTTACTACCCTCTTTATTACCCCCCTACCTCCTCTATTACCCCTTACCTTCTTTACTAAATTCTACTTTTTTTCTTTCTCTACCTTCTCCTTTACTTTATTTTCTCTTTTACTTTTTTTTTTCTTTTTTACCCTTTACTTTTTCCCTCTCTTTACCCTTTTTTTACTCCTTTTTTTACTTTTACCTCTATTACTTTTACCTTTTTTACTAACTTACTCTTTCTTTTTCTTTACTTTATTTCCCTTCTTTTTTTTTTATTACTTTTCTTCTTTTCCTCCCTTTTTTACTATTACCCTTTTTTTTTTACCTTTTTTTTTTTTACTCTTTACCTTCTTCCTTTTTACTCTTCCCTTTTCTACTTTCTCTTTTTTTCTTTTACTTCTTTTTACTTCTTTTTACTCCCTTTACTACTTCTTTACCTTTTCTACTACTTCTCTACCCTCTTTACTACCCTTTTTAATATCTTCTCTACCT
>Ga0307507_10004560_pt1 | contig 24313 bp, 12 predicted proteins | sample 7_EM_MG_FD_207223 | JGI IMG/M metagenome (GOLD analysis project Ga0307507, IMG submission 207223) | Populus trichocarpa ectomycorrhiza microbial communities from riparian zone in the Pacific Northwest, United States - 7_EM | ecosystem: Host-associated > Plants > Roots > Unclassified | place...
AAATGCTAAGGGCTCTCTATGAGTAGATCTGTCGACGCGATTGGCAATTGTAGAGCTAGTTGTAGAGTTAATTGGCCGACTGCCGCGACGCTCTATAATTTCAGGTTCTTAGATGCGAAGCAGAGGTGTTAATTTAGGTTCCACCGGGCGCGGGCGCGGGCGCGGGCGTAGGCAGCTTAAAACTTTGGTGATGCGGCAGAACGATTAACCGCCTGGGAATGCAGCTTATTGATTGGTGCGCACGGGCCACAATTTATAGGACGTAAGTGACAATGTAAGGGATAGTTATCGGTAAGAGCTAGCCAATCAATAGAATCAAGGCTCCGTGACCATACGCGTACTTTGAATTCTGGTGTTCGCGCACGGTCCAACTCTCGTAGGACGTCACCAGCCGAAGGGATAGAGTGACAAGTGTTCGGTTAAGAGAAGTTCTAGTAGACGACGATCCTACGCCTTTTATATACTATAGAAATAGGATAAAGATAAGATCGATACTTATAAAAAGGATAAGGGGTATACGGTTATAGTATAGGTAAGCTTTTCCGGAGCTCCTGGGAGGTCCGATTTAGTGGTTATAGTGTTATGGGACGGGGGTAGTGGCTACAGAACGTATGTATTTGAGGAGTCTACAAGACGTTGCGCGGTCGATCGGAACAATTCCGGTGCTGAATTCGTCCATCAATGCTTGGACAAGCTTCCCGCTTTGTACTTTGTTGGAGAGTATAGTTTGAGTATATCCGAGCTTGTCACAGATATACTTATTGACGGCAGTCTTCCAACCTTGTCCAATATCAGTACCATAGCCCCGACTCTTAAGTTCTTCCAGCAGTCTCTTCTTTTTTTCCCCCCACATCGCAGTTGGCTTTTTGGTGGATACCTTAGCAATAAGCTTCATATAAGCTTCTGCTAGATCCTTGAGCGTGTGGAGGTGGTGGATTTGCTGGATGATGCTATTGTTTGGTCTACTGGCCCTAGTGACAGCTCCCATAGTTGCAAAAAAGTGTTTGAGGGTGGCATGCTCAGTGTTCTTTGCTGCCTCGTCGGCTCTCTCAGAAACTCCTTTGTCCGGTTCACCGTCACCATGCTTATTATATGACTGCACAAGTGATGAGAGACGATTAAGTGCCGGCCTGCCCATGATCTGACTGAAGAAGTTCGTAATATCAACGGCTTCCTCTTCCGAGATCTCCTTGATGATGTTTTTGTTATTTTTTTTTCATCTTAACTGTTAGACCGTGAACTGCTGCAAAGAACTTGTCTCTCGCAGCAGTAATGCTGTCAACGTTCCAGTTATCGGAGATATCTAGCATAATTGGAAGAAGTTTCTTCCCCTTTGCCTGGGAGACTTTTGTGGTAGCTTTCTTTGTGTTTGAACCCCTAGCTTTTTGTTCTGCTGAAGCATTATCTCCGTGTTCAGCTTCCTTTCCTTGTTCTGCTGACGCATTACCCCCATATCCATTTCCCTCCTCTCTTGTGGTTTCTCCTTGGTCTATGGCTCCCCCCTTCTTAGCTTCCTTAAGAAATTTTGGAATGTCATCGTCCACATTATCCTCAACTTCCTCCTCCTCTACTTCATCCTCGGCGGAATTATCATGCCCGCTATCAACATAGTTCTCATCGCTGGCTTCGACCTCCGCTGTATCCTGTAACGAGCCCATAGCAGTATCTATTGCGGTACTAGAGGATTGATTGATTGTACTTTCTGGCTTTTCCTCAATTCCATCGAGATAGCTATTAATCATTTGAATTATAATGTTGGTTTGCGCAGGATCATCCTGAGCTTGAAGGACCTTGTCTATGCGGCCGATTTGCTGAGGACATGTTAGTAGGCATGTTTTAGTCTGGTAAATTAAAAAGCCTTACTTTGGGTACTGCATCTTTAACAGCTGGCGTTGCTGGTACCTAGAGCGGAATAGACTTCTTTGGGGTGATTGGATCGGCCATTGCGTTAAAAGTGATGGACTCGCTTGAAGAGTGACAATGCTTGACTCCAAGCAATGGGTTCGGAAGTAGGTAGTAGGGAAGGGTCGAGGGCGTATGGAGGTGATACACTACGCGTGGCTGACGTAAGCTATACGCGAGGTGTACGCGAGAGCACGGGGCTCTACTAAGGAGTCTCCTATGAAGGCTCCTGCGGTAGCGACCTTGGGCTCAATCTTTGCAATCTCCTGTTGGAGTTCTTCTTCAAGCTCAGGATGAGAAGCACCAGCTGTATTAGCGCCAACAGTCTTCTGCAGCTTGCTCACCACACTCTGATAAAGCTTCAGGTCCTCGTTTGTAACACTCTTCGGATTCGCATCGATCTCAGCATGAACTTTGGTAGCAATCTCACGAAGCGTCTTCAGACCAATGTGGGCCTGTGGGGCAGCGTGGGCAGCAGAGGCCTTGCGAGACTGGTAATTTGAGCGGTTGTTGATGACAATGCCACGTGAAGAGATTCGGATATGTTGCCAGCTTGAGCCTTCTCATTTGCAGAAGCAAAGATTTCAGCAGCGGCAATGATATTCTCAGCACGGTCAGCGGAAGTTCTGTCGGCGTGGCTGCGGAGGGCTTTGGCGTCTTCCATTGTGATAGAGTTCGCACCGTCCAAGAGTTTTGAGATGACTTCTTGAAGAGCCTTTTGGAAGTACTAAAACTGTCGACCGCTAACTAGGCACCAAAAGAACCAATCCTATTGACAGCGCCAATTAGGACAATATATAACCTCAAGTTCCGGCTGACAAAAACAGAGTCAGCTGTTGTGTTTCTAGAGCCACCCTCTATGCATGAAAAATGCTCACAGACTAACTCAATGAACAGGAGGACCCTACCATATCCTTCGTAGATGGCCGTTGAACTTGGGCCGAGACACCGTCTGCTGGGGGTCTTTGACCTCCCATTGCTTTCTGTTCCCGACTTTGGACATAAGAAGCATCCTCAGCGGTGACTGGTTCAGGACCCTCCATCTTAGCAGCAACTTCCTGCTTAGCTTTCTGAGCATTGAGCTCCTTGACGGCTTGAGATTGAAACTGTGAGGCTTCGCAACCTTTGCGGGGCCCGGCTTCTTCCTTGACCTTCTCAGAGATGGCTTCGTTCGAAATAGATTGTGTGCTCATTTTGGAGTAAGTGAAGAAGTTGTAGATATCTTGGAGTTCAAAAGAGACGTGAAGGTTTGAGTAGCTTGACGAAGGGAATTAGAAGGTGAAGGTAGGAAAGTTGAAGTGTCGAGAAAAAGTGGCCACGATCTCGCGCACTTTCTGAAAAGGCAACTACGTAAAAGGTGCCTCCTTCACAAGGTCCGTGCCAAGCCAGTGAAGATACCTAATCAGTTGGCCAGATCTTAAAGCTGATTCACTCGTAGCCGAAGTATCAAAAAGAAATCCCAGAATCTTCTGCAAGTAGAGGCAAACCACCATGAGTAGGATTACTCACTTATCCATTATCGCAATGCCTAGAGTCGGCATTGTCTATCTGAATTCGCGGCATTTCCGATACTTCCCTCACTTTCTTGATTTATGGTTGCAGCAAGATGCTTCTCTCTTGCGAGTAAACTCCAACAAACCCAACGTCAGGGCTGTGCGTGGGAAACTCTGGGAGTTGTGGAAATCTGTCTCCTGGGTACTTCTGAATTGACTGCATCTCGGAGCCTTTAGGAGGATATGAATGGAAGGCCCAGAGGTGGGAGGGACAACAAAGGATACCTTTTCTTGCACATACTGGCGAATATAAAGGTTGCGATGCCTTTGATAAGGTGTCTAGCTGTTGTCATTGCTTCGTCGTGTATGCCTGAGCACTTTAAGAAGATGATCAGTTAACGATAGCGAAACTCACTTGTACTTATCTTCTAAGTTTAAACATCTTGCCTCTTATAGGTACATGTGGGAGATTACAAGACGAGCGTAGTCTATTTAGCGTATGGATGGTCAAGAGAACCCTGAGTTAAAGGAGACAATCTGCGGAGCACACGCGGGATCTTCGGAATGCCTCATCCGGGGTGAATTAACTGGCCGCACTTTCAAAATGGGATGGAAAGGCTGATAGGTACCACGAGCTGTCGGAAGAGATAGCAACCGAACTGAATGGTGATCTCATTCAAAGACTCGCTCAGCTTTCCCCACATTGACTTGCGTGTCCTCGGTGGAGCTGCATGTCCTACGGCACAGAGTCTCCGTGCCAAGTTACTGGAACACGAAAGTAATACTGATGACATATGCCTAGGAGTCTTCCAGTTCCCCAAAGGAATCGTCCAGATTCCACAAGACCACAGAAATTTGCCAATTACACAGCAGCTGTCAGGTAGGTGAGCTTATCAAAAGGATACAGCTCTTCAGAGAAATCTATTTTCAATGCCAGACTCGATCGATCGTGGGGAAGAGAATATGGAGACGTATGGTGAGCGATCGCAGCGGGTTGACACCCCACAACGTTGGACGGCCAATAGAGAGCTTGAGTCGCGGCAGGCCATGCGGCGGCGTCAGCGAACGCCAAGACAAGCGGACGCCTCTGCCGAAAGCCACAGCGCTCGCCTTACGTGACTTGAAACACGCAATTCCTCGTCCAGATAAGACTTGGCATGTAAAGGGGTACAGCTCGCGTTACCGACACCCCTGAAGGAGACACAACGTCTCGAAATCTGCAACAAAAATAATGAAATGTCGCAGCCAATTGCAGTAGCAGCGAAGAACTGAAGCTGTTCTGCGAGCGAGGTGAACCTGCATTTGATGGTCGCACTGTGCACTAGCCGAACGCCAGGACAAGCCACTGTAGAATTTTTAGCCCAACCCCAACAAATTGCCCGCCAGAGGGAAGGCAAAACGCCATCTACGTCGTGCAACCATTCCCCTCGGCTGCCCTTCGCGTCTGTACCTCTTATCTGGCCATTCACGAATGGCTGGTCCTCAACAGTGAATCTCCGATCATGGAGAGCGACAATCACTACGAGGATCTCCCTGCCCCTTGTGTGTTCCTCTGTTTCCTTCCATCCTCTGCTAGTACCCACTCAATTCTTTCTCATACACACATGCTCTTCTAACCGTTTCTCTTATTGTCTTTTTCTACCCTTGATTGAGTCGCTCGCTTCACGCTTTACCACGTACCCTCGCTAGAATAAACATATCCACGACGAACAAACTCGACGTTATTGTGCGCTTGGCTGGCTCTCGCTGCACATACATACGACCTTCATACTCATCTCTTTCCTACGCGGCGAATATCTCGACCACCTCTACGCACCATGACCACCCCTGCGGACGAACGAACAGAGTCCACCTACACTCCCATTGGCCACCAACGATCTTCAGACGATGATGGCACAGTTGTTGGGGATGACTCGATACATCTACCACACATCTCTACGGGAAGGGAGAGGAGCGATAGCCATCTCACTGTCGAAACCGAGAATCTGGGACCGATGAGGTCAATGCAATCACCGTCACAGACTCGTGAACAGGTTCATCGATTGGACGATGATTTGGCTGTGCTCCAAGTGGAAAGACAGGTTTCGAGCCAACAGGAGCTCAATCGTGAACAGTCACAGTCACGTTCCACGCATAGGTCACGTTCGCGTCGAAAGGATCCCGTCGACGAATTTGATGCTGCCACCAATCCCCTGCTCGAGAAAGCCGCTGTTTATAAACCACCGGAGCATCCCTCTACCAAACTTTCCAAGTTTGTTAAGAAAGTCCACAATTCCAGTTTCTTACTTCGATATTTCACATACATCACTCCATTGGTGCTCATAATTCTCATTCCGATTCTTCTGGGAGCTTTTATTTTCAAAAATGCTTCCGTTGGTGGCGTCCAACTTATGTGGTTTTGTATCTGGCTGGAGATTGTGTGGCTCACGCTGTGGGCAGGAAGAGTGAGCTTTCCTATCTCTTTTTTGTCCAGAACTTCGCTGACATTGCAACCCCATAGCTTCTTGCGAAATGTCTGCCCTGGCCAATTGGGATCATATCCAGCCTCTTCACCAACAACAGCAAGAAATGGAGAGATATGGGAAAGCAACTTGAAGTTCCAGCTACGCTATTCTTCTGGTGGTTGGCTATAGAAATCTCATTTCTTCCTACAATGAAGAATCACCACCAGGACGGCAACAAATCCACCAAGGATTGGGAGAGAACCATGAACAAAGTGCTCGTATCTTTCTTTGTCGGCATGATTCTAAATTTTGTAGAGAAAATAATCATTCAGCTTATTGCCATCAGCTTCCACCTCCGTACTTACCAGGACCGCATCGAATTGAACAAGTTCCAAATTGGAAGTCTGGCAAAACTGTACAAATTTTCAAAGGAAAAGATTGCAATGGAAGACTCTGAATTCGAAGCACGCTCGAGTCCCGCCTCAGGAGCTCGTACGCCTGGCCAATTGGTTAAAGAGGCTCAGAAAAGCACTCGCGAGGCATTGAGCAAGTTTGGTGATGTTGCCGGAAAGATTGCTGGTGACTTCACTGGGCATCAGGTCGTAAAGAGTACTCACCCTCATCAAGTTGTTCTGACCTTATTGGGCACTACGAGCGGAAGTCAGATTCTGGCTCGCCGTATGTACCGGACGTTTGCTCGGGAAGATACTGAAACCGTTCATTCTGAGGATTTGAAAAATGCCTTTGACAACGATGATGAAGCGGACGCTGCCTTCTCGATGTTTGACAAAGACATGAATGGAGATATTTCTATGGAGGAACTAGAAGCAGTGTGCGTAGAAATTGGCCGCGAGCGCAAGTCAATCACTGCCTCACTAAAGGATTTGGACTCTGTGGTTAGCAAGCTTGACGATGTGTTCCTGTTTATCGTCGCTATCATCACGGTTTTGGTGTTCGTCTCTCTGATTTCGACTTCAGCCGCAGGCGTTCTCACCTCTGCTGGTTCTACTGTTCTTGCATTGTCCTGGCTCCTCTCGGCAACCGCTCAGGAATTTCTCCAGTCATGTATCTTTGTTTTCGTCAAGCATCCGTTCGATGTCGGCGACCGTGTCAGCATTTATGGCAACACGGGCGCTCTTGGTCGCGGCGATGATTATTTTGTTAAAGAAATCGCTCTTCTCTACACGGAATTCAAGAAGATGGAAGGCCATGTTGTTCAAGCGCCCAACAGCTATCTCAACACTCTTTTTATCCTAAACCAAAGACGCTCCGGAGGTCTTGCAGAAGCTGTTCCAGTCATTGTCAAATTTGGCACAACTCTCAGCCAGATTGAGCAACTTCGCAACCGACTCCTCGAGTTTGTCAAGACCGAAAGGCGGGAGTACCAATCCAACATTCTAACTGAGTTACGTGAAGTCAACGAGGCTCATGCAATTACGATGAATGTTGTATTCTTTTACAAGTCGAACTGGCAAAACGAATTACTTCGTCTTCAACGCCGCAACAAGTTCATCTGCGCTTTGATGGTTACAATGCAAGAGCTTGGGATTGAAGGACCACGGATGCGGTATCCTGGACAAAAGGAATCATTCCCAGTATATCTCCAGAATGTGCCACTTACTGCTACACCTGGTGTTGGACACAATGGCAATCCTGATAATCCCAATGGTTTCCGTCACAGCGAATCGCAAGATCCCCCATTTGTCACACCCGAGAACGAGCCAGGCGTTGGTCAACAGCCTGCCCGATACGGATCTATACTCCGCAATGGCTCGACTCGACCACGTGGTGAGTCTCTTGCAGCAATGGGTCGCCGCGTGGACTTCTCTTTGGGCATGAAAGACATCTCCTCTGGCGACATGACTGGCGACGTGTACGAAGATCGCGATTCTCGGTCCCGTGTGCCCATTACAATTACATCTCCATCCCGGCAGTCGCAAGATCGGTCTCGACCATCTCACGACATAGCCCGCTCTACCTCAGTGGCGGACTATGCTAGCTCCGGTCGACTTCATCGTATGAATACAGACAGTACGGAGGCCCGCCAACGCGGCAGCCACCGCAATCGGTTCTTTGGGCGAAACCATTCAAACGAAAGCCAACCAGGCCTAATGGAATCTGGCATGGCTGATATTCCTGAGGGTGGATACACCTCTTCGTCAGGTGATCGCCTAGATCCACGGAGTGGTCTCGTAAGCTCAGCAGCAGTTCACTCGAACATAAATGAAAATTCTCATCCCCAAACGCCCGGTGCTGATTTCAGGTTACCAGCGCGAAGCCAGACGGAGAATTTTGAGATGAAACGGTTCCATTAAGTCTATCCTTTAGAGCTTTCTATTTTCTTTTTAAAATTATTAGGCGTTCGTGGCATTTATAGTTTAACTGAGGGATTCTAGAACTGTATATATTTGGCGTTAAGCCCTGGACAGACCTTTCAGGGCTACGATGGTCATGGTGATCGGAAATTGTATATAGTACACCTACTTCTGTAGCACGACACCAATGTTAGATGGAATGATATCGAAACAATTACAAATTTGAGTGAAGCCATAATGCGAGCCTTTTGGTACTACCTTCAACAACCTGCTCAATTCAGAAAGGGGTCACGTGACGTCAGGGCCTCATGCGTTGTCAAGAAGTGAGGTATATAAGGGTTTTGCTCTATGCAAGGTACAACCTATTTCGTTATTGTCTACTTCATGTCAGGATACCTAAACTTCTAAAATGTTCTTAAGTGAATGAAGGTTCTCATAAACATCTATTACAACCGTCTTTGACATATGCTGAAGTGCTTGAAACCATTCAGGAAGGCATGACTCGGAAGTGGCTGCAAGCTTTGAATAAATTCGCGCCTCGATTCATCGCATGAGGATTTTTAGTATAGGTAGAGTGATGTACAGCCCGGGTCTGTCCGATAAGGATCGGAACAGGTTTAACAGCATATTCCTGTCAAAAATATTTATCTCCAAGAGAAATCTCCAACTGTACCAACGCCTTTATCATGCAAATATTTATACAGCTATTCCTCAAATACTGACATGCTGTAGCCATTCTGCCCGGCAACCCTCTTCCCTTCCATCAAGACCTTATAACTCCCTTTCTCACATTATTTCCTGAATATTTACACATGTGCAATTTTTCATGATTATTTGCTAGCAGCATTCGGGGCATGTGGAGGTTGAATAGGCTTGTCTGGAACTATTACATCCTCGAATTCATCCTGTGATACAGCTCTGATGGTGAATGCGTCTACCTAGAATTAGTTTCCCGCCGATCAAGCTGCATTGTGTGGCTCATGGCAAAACATACAGACGCCAATTGTGAAGGCAAAGATAGCGGCACCCGTGAGAGCGTTCTTTATGAGGTAGGGCTGTCGCGCGCGGATGAGGGCCGGCGATTGCCGGTAATTCTTGTCGTAGTAGGTAGAACGAGGAAGGCTAGGGGAATTAGAAGACGCCCAAATTAAGAGCAGGAGACTTACAGAGGCATTGTTAATGAACTAGGCGTTCCTCGCGCTGCACGACGTTAAGTGGATTGACTCTTTGCTGTTCTTGGTGGTGCGGCTCTTTCGCAGCGCACGGACCACACTCTCGGGCCGTCATCAACGCGGAGCCAGCAAGAAGCATGCCATTTATGCCTACGTAGATTCATTGTCTTCACACCAACGCGCCCTCATCTTCTGTTTTTCATTACTACCTCTTGTACTGGGATAGGAATGACGGGACATTCAAATACAATCGAAGCGTTTGTCGTGCCGTCATTGAGGTAGTGTGAACCTGACGTCGCGCGTGACAAGGCACTTCTTGCTCCCAAGCACAAAGCACAACTGCATCTGCCATCTTCATCCCCGCGATTGCCATCATGAACTCAGCACCCTCTATCGCGAGCGAAACGCTGTCGCAGCTCGAATCGGCGCGTGCTCTCGCGCTCAGCGATGCTGCGTACTACAACCAGATTGTCCCTGGCGTCTTGCCTATCATTGGCGCTGGCGCCAATGCTGCCCTCGAACTTCGACGATGGGGTGCGGACTTCCTTGCTGAGACATTCGCGTCGCCTACACTTGGATCGGAGGATAAACAGCGGCTCAGCCTTCAGGTGCTGGAGACGTTGAGGGAGAATTTGGAAACAGTGGATGATACCGGGGTGGTCAAGAGTGTAGTCCAGGCTGCAGCCAGTATATATCCATTGGTTTTCAGGCATATGTAAGTCGCGCTCTCCCCCTTCCCAATGCCATATAGAAGCACGGGACGATCGTGCTGCGTGAGACGTTGGTTGGCTCATGTCCTTATAATATGTGGGCTCTTTTGAGGCGGACAAACAACAACTTTGGAGTAATGGTATCTCATGCGTGTATTGTACCTTCAGACTCAGCAGCCCCAACGATGTCCAAAACTGGCAAGTCATGGCAGCAATCAAATCGAATATACTTCGGAGGATGGACTCGGCAAGCCCAGGGGTGCGGATATGCTGCATCAAGTTCGTCCAGCGCGTAGTCCAAGTCGAAACCCCTGGCTTGATTGCAGACCCAAGGGTGCGATACCATTCTCAATCACGTTATCACGGTAGAGCAGAGGAATCTAACCGTGCAATAGCGTCCTGAACAAAACGAGATTTCTCTAGCCCTGGTCCCCCGCGACCATCCCTTAATACCACCCCAAAATCTTGAGGCAGAGGCCTCCGGTCTCCTGGATCGCTTGCTCAGTATACTACAAGATGATACGAGGTCAGGCAGTTTAGATTACCACGGAGGGACATATCTGACGGGATATAGTGATGCTTTGCTTGTTACGGCAACCCTGAATAGTTTGGGTACGCTTATACGTTCGAGGCCTTCTATTTCAAACAAAATCATATCCACAGTTCTGAACTTCAACCCGCTAAAGCTTGCGAATTCGCCCATGACACCTAAGGTAAAGGTCATGGTCAAGTCAATGGAGCGTACTACACGAGCGCTGCTCTTGAATATCATCAAAAAGTAAGTTATATACATCTTCCCCTCTGCTACCTTGGTGCATATAGTCTTATCATAACTAGGAGCCCCGAAAATCCTCTAAACCCCCGAATACACCAGTATCTTGAGCGCATGAATCGCATGCGCCAAGACGCTTTCGACGAGTCTAACCGCAAGAGACCAGCTCCTTCAGAACCTACTGATGGTTTAGATCCAGCGAAGAGGCAACGTCTTGGAGCAGAAGCCTTAAGCGATCCACCATCTTCTATACCTCCATTACCCCCTGGCCCAACTAGCTCTGCCCAACTTTTTACTTTAACTCGAGATGAGGGGGCTAAGAACTTCGATGTACAAGCCATACCCAGCGAGCTGGTTGTAAAGATCCTCGTGCCCATGTTGATGAGGATCGATAAAGGCCAGATGGACAATGCCATCAATGTACGTGAAGAGCCCTTTAGTTGCAGGGGACACATCACTGTGCAATATGAGCTGCTGCGCTGCCTTCGTGTGGTGCGATACTTGGTTGCCCTATACGACATCACGTGCCACATACATTACTGTGAATATATGCTTTAATACGGCACCAGAGCAACGCCATCGCAAAGTCACCAGTAGCTCATATTCTGCATCGATATATCCCAGATGAGTCCTCGCTAACATCTCATTCATAGGCTGTCCGAGCTCGTTATCTCTCACTGAGCAAATCCCAGCCCCGGTCTGCTGCCGATGCTGCAGACGTAGCAACAGGCAAAGCACCCTTGGACGAAGAAGACGAATACGAACCCGACTACCAACCAACAGAAGACGCCGAGCAGATTGTCAACAAGCTCGACAACGCTCCGCCCGAGGGCCTCCTTCCCGAACGTGTTCCGGATGCACCTCTCGCGCCATTCAAACTGCCTCAAGCACCACCGTTAACCGAAGAGCAGATTGAAGACTATGGTGGCGGTACAGTGAGGCGAGTCTTCGGCATTATGTCTGCTCTGGACGATACTACTTCTCGCTCCAAAGTCCCAAAACCTGGCTTTAACCGCCTCGCGGCAAGTAATTACGACCGCGATGCATGGGTGACGGTTATATCGCGACTAGCAACTCGTGCTTCGACGGGGCTTGAAGCACAGAACGATACGGTAAAATCAGAATACAAGGACGTCTCACGGAAAGGAAATTTCTCGATTAGCAATACTATTCGGGAAGCGCTATTTAACTACATCATGTCCGACTGGAAACGGCGCATCGACGTCGCCTCGAGCTGGCTGTCCGAAGAGTGGTACAACGACCGCATCCAGCTCGAAGCGGCGCGGGCGGCCGCAGAAGGCGCCAACGGCGACAGCGGCGATATCCCGGTCCCGATGCTGCACTACCGCAAGTGGATCTTGAAGCTGCTGGACGCCATTCTGCCGTATATGGACGGGAAGGATAAAGTGATGATCCGGTTCCTGTCCGAGATCCCCGATGTGGATCGGGATGTCTTAGATAGAGTGAAGAAGATGGCGCGGGATCCGGAGAGGGTCGGCTTGGCGATTGCGGTGATCCACTACCTCGTGCTGTTCCGGCCGCCGGTCAGAGATATCTGTCTGGATGCATTGGAGGACCTTTGGAGAAATTGTAAGTTGGGGCCATACTACCTCCTACTCTGTGCTTTACTAATAAAGGAATGACGTAGACGACGGCGCGAAGACGGGGTCGGCAAAGATCCTTACGAAGTGGCGGCCGGAGGTCCTGCAGCAGGAAGCGACCAATGGGGCACACGAAGATGTCAAGAGTTGACAGGTTTCTCGGCATGTACTCCCTCTGGCGGCTTAGGCTGCAGTTGGCGGTGGAAAGGACGCATTGATCTTATACCCATATCAGCACTTTCTATGTAAGATACATTGTTAGGGTCTGATTCTTTTTCTGTGATGTCTAAACTGTACCTTGTGCCGGTTTAGTTTCATCTATAGAAGAAAGTGCATTAGTGGAGTTAATTGGGGCTTTGCGGAGTGCTATGCCGACAGTACATAGTTCAGCCCTGGGTAGGCTCTTTCTGGTATGCTGGTAGCTGGAGCGTACGCTAGACCAGGGGTTGCGGAGAATGAACATCATGATGAGAGTCAAATTGAACTTGATACAACCGATCTTTCTGAATATCAGGAAGTGTGTCTCTTTGTCTACTTCAGCATGTCGCTGATGGCAGAACGACCCATGGACCCTTTTTGCATCTTGTGGTAAGCCTACAGGAGGCTTGTTATGTAATAAATATTCGCTTTTCGATTCTTGACTTTTCACTCCAATATGTTGCAGCTCAGCAGCCATTTACACCGGAGGCCTTCATACGCATCGGCAACGAACAGCTAACTAGAAGCCCCTAAGGTTGATTGTGGCTGAAGACCAGTTATAGCTAGTCACCCGATGCCCCTGAATCGGATTGTTTGACCAATGAGGCGCCAGCTTTGCACACTTCTGGTCTGAAGTCTTGCTCCTACTTGATCGGATACGTAAATGCTTATTGAGGGTCTGCTGGGCCAATATCTTGACGTCTTTTCCTGGACTTGATGTAAGTCAGCTTCGGCGAGTCCGCCGAAAGCCATCGAGGCCTTCGTCAACATGATCCAAGAATGTCTCATTCTCTGGCTTGAACAATTCTTATCAGGTGTTTTATCAGATGTTTCATTTATACAGTTTTCAATCGAGCGCTGGATGTCGCTTTTCTCTTCAGTATATTTCTCTGTCCATTCTCTTCAAGCGCAATCTTCCAGTCATCCGAGCCATCCCAGTTTCCTCAACAAGCGCCGGAAAGTTCCTCGCACACCAGTTCCTGTTCCTCGCCCGGTCCAGGCCTTGCTGGCATTCAACCCAGGCGCATCCGCTCCAGCTGGTGGAGATGGCTTGCATCTCGCTTGTATCCGACCCATAATTGGCCCCATAAATGGTTCCTGGCAAGCCTGACGTGTTTTGTGGCGTCCGCTAACTATTCCGCATTCGCGCTATCGTGCTCAGCAGGCTGCGACGCGGCCACCGAGCTCGCGGCGGAGCACATGTGCGGAGGCTTTTTCACTGTGCAATTGGGCAGCTGCTCGGTGCAGTGGGGTGGAGATTTGGAAGAATTGCTGGGCGGGCGAGCAATTTAATCAGTGCCGGTTTAGGCGCTTGGTGGCTGTTGATATGAGGACAACCGGACATACCTCGCGACAGACTGACAGCTGCTGTTGACATCTACAGCTCACTCTCGCTCTACCAGAAACATCACAGTAAGAGGCAATCCAAACCCTGCCAAAGGTAGCTGGAGACTGACTGACGGCACTGACAGTTCCCTCAGCACACGGCCGTATATCTATATCAATCATTTTACAATGCGACCCACAGCCCACCACCAACGCATCCGCTCCGTCCAGGGCTCCATCTCGTCCTTCACAGACCTGTGGTCTCGCTCCTCTCGCAACTCGACGGTACCACAACGACCAAAATCCCGCTCACGGCCTTGGCTGTGCGTCTCTAGCAGCAACCCGGACACGGACGACGAGCCCGCACCCCGCAGCGCGCTGGCCTCACCCCAATTCGAGATGAGGAGGATGTCGTATGTGCCGCGCTACGCGGCGAAAAGCCATGGCACGACGACGACGCCGAAGAAGGTCAAGGATCCAGCAAAGGCGAGGGCGAGGATGCCAGCAGTGGTGGAGTCGTAGAGGATGGTTTTGAAGAGATGGAGATGGATGGTCAGCCTTGCAGGCAATTTCTTGTTTTCTTCGACCAGTCTATACTACTCACGCGAGCAACGGGTTGATTATGATCATGGGCGTTTTAAGAGGAGGGAGATACTTGGTTGTAACTGTTTGGAAGAATGGAAAGACGTGGGATATGTGCCACACATTCTGAGCAGAAAGACTTATTTCCTGGATCTCAGCGAGACGATATACCCACCACACAATGAGCGATACCCTTTCATTCGACTTTCGGAGCAAGTGTTTACCGTTTAATCACCTCGGACCGTTTGTGGAGATTTCTTTCCCGTTGCAGAAGGTGATTAACTGATCGTCGCAGCCCTAAAGCTTGGGCCAGTTGAAGGTGGATTTCGGGATCAGCGGGGGCTCCGGCCGGGGTGGTCCGAACGGTTATCTAGGCCCAGCAGTTTTCCTTTGCCTTTTAACGTGTGTTTCAACCTTATGTCACTAGGTCATGACTTATCTATTTAATTCTCCTAGAAACTCTGGATTCCAACTTTGATCATGATTATTGTTTACCCCTATAACCCTTTTAAGGCGAGTCTGCTTAACGTGGTCAATTACCTAGTTAGCCGCCCTACTAGGGCCACCCGCCTAATAAGGCAAACCCACCAACAAAGAAGTACTCTATTATAATAATATATATATTATACAGTTCTTTGGCGCTCTGGGCACGTCCTAGCGTTATGCTTAAGCAATTGGCATACACTATATTTTGGTGGTGCTTATTACCGTACCTAAGTAGGCTTATTTTTAATATCCTCTATATAAGTAATCTGCTCCTTTTTAATTAAAGATTAAGCCTTAGCCCCTATAAGAATACCTCCCTTTAAAATATACGACCTCCGCTTTACTCTCTTTTATTTTTAATATTAGTTCTCTATATATAGCTTTTTATTTTTATTTACAAGAAGGACAGCGCTGTGCATTGCTAGTTGGCAGCCTTTTACAAGCTAGTTTAAGGCTTGGTCTATTAGGGAGGGAGGGCTTTATATATAACGCTTAAGGTATTGCTTTAGAAGGTCTGTTTAGAGTTATAGCTTAGTAATATTATGCGGTGTTTCTGCTACCTAGGCCTATTGCTGCTGTAGTTACTTTAGGGGTAATGGTGTTTGGAATTAAGCATATAAGAGTAAAAGTATATAATCTGGCTTATAAGGAACAAGGCCTATAGCTATAAAACCACTATATATATTATTCTTATATAGCGCTTCTATACGTGCTTGCTAGTATAGAGGTAGGAACTCTTGCTTATTAATATAGTTTACGCTAAGGCCTATTTTCTGCTTAATAAGGCGCCCGTATAATTACTTAAGGACTAAAAAGCAGTTAATATTAAGTGGCTATAGGAGGTGTAATAAATGGGCAGGTATATAAAGTATAATAATTAAGTGTTTTATATAGTACTAATTAAATTTAGAAGATATATAACTACTGTGGCTATTAAGTACTAAGAGCTGGTAGCGACTAACTGTATAGTTCTTTATATGCCTATTAAAATACTACAGCTACTAGAGGCCAACCTTATTAGTTATCTAACTGTTCTTACTTACGCTAATTGCCTAATTATTATTACGGAGTAAGCATAAGCGGTAATAATATATAGCGAAGTAGATATTAATAAGCTATATATATAAACTGCGTAATAAAGTTAAGACGTTGTGTAAGGGGAAAAGGTAAGGAAACGGAGAGAAAGGGTATATGTTATAAATTTGGTTGCTTAGTTAATATATACATAAAGCAGAATAGGATTTAAGTAGCGGTCCTAGCAGAACTTGGCAGGATTTAGTAGACTTGGCAGAATATAGCAAAATGTGCCAAATTGCCGCCAGATTGCCGTTAGATTGCCATTTCGCGGTTGGTCTCTTCTTACTATATTAGTAGAAATAGGTAGGCGTATATAAGGTGTTATAGAGGTGTCCTATAACAGTACCCCCCCTTTAAACTTAAGCTTCTATAAAATAGGGCTATAGTAGTTCTAAGTGGAGTTTATAAAAGTCTTCTATAGCTTATATAAGTCCTATAGAGTTAATAGGTTCCTATATAAGCTTAGTAAAGCCTCTTTATTTTATAAGGTATATATATTTATATTTCCATTTATTATACTTAATATTATTAACTCTTTTAATAAAGGACTTATCCTTACTATCTACTTTAACTAGTAGGGAAAGGTCTTAGATCTGTTTAGGTAGGGTATTTAATATAGGGGCAGTAGGGAGGAGGACTAATATATAGAATATAGGGTAGATTTTAACCGTATTAGGGAGTTTTAGTTAGTAGACATAAGGAAAGATAACCTTTTTAACCTTATAAGGGCCGGCGTTCTTCTAATTAAGTTTCTTAGTAGGTTGTTTTATATTTAGGTTTCTTATATCTAGCTAGATAAAGCTACTAATTTAATAGGCCGGTAATGGGGTTTAATTCTTATTTACTACGGCTTTATAGACAGATTAGGCCTATATAATTTTGTTAATAAAGAACTCTTATAGTTCTTTTATCTTTTTTATAAATTTATTTGCCTCTATAACTTATAAGACGTAATAAGCTAGGCAAGGAACATTACTAAAGGATTTAAAACCTATTTATAAGTACTAGCTAAAGTTGGCCAGGAACAGGGAGACCTTTATAGTTTTTAAGAGAGAGTTATTTATAGTAAACTTAGTAAATACAAGCCAGTTTATCTAGTTATTCTATAAATATAACGTATATATCCAAATATACTATTATATTATAATGTAATCTATTAGCCTACGGTCCGTATTATTTAGCGGCCTACTCTAAAACCCCACTAAAAATCGTTCTTTAATATCTTAATAACAGCTTAATAATAAATTATAAAAATTTAAAATTAGACTCTCCTACCTATTTTAAGACCTCTATTAAAGTTTTAAAGTAATTTAATAAGTAGTTCTTAAGATATAAAAATTCAGCTTAAATTTAAGAGCTAAATCTTAATAAATCTTAATATATTAATAATGGCTAAACCTGTCGGGAATGAGGCAAGCGGTCGTCACGTGACGCCACGGCACTAGCGTGGCGAGGAGTCTTAGGCTCCTCGCCCTTCCTTATTCTAAGAAAGAGAGGATATACAATAACAACATCATACTAGCTACAAACTGTAACTATGTAATATTACCTTGTGTTGCTAACACTAATTAGTAGTTAACTTTACTGTTATACTATAAAATAGCTAGGTATTCCACCAAGAAGAGATGAGCCACTATACCAGTGCTACTTGTGCTAGAGGAAGCTGTCTTTTAAGGTCAGAACTGGTCCTAAACCTTAAATAGAACTCTTCCACAAATCTAAGGATCTAAAGGCTAGAACTAGTCCTAAGCCTTTCCTAGATTATAGATTCTTGCGTCTATTACACAGAATAACACACTTTATAAGTCTTTGTAATTTAAGGCCAGAACTGGTCCTAAGCCCTATAATTACAAATACACATCACAAACGCGTACCAAATAATAAACGCGTACTAAATAACAATCCCTACCCCAATAACACTTCCCTCCCCCCAAAAACATGGCTACGCCTACCTTAAATAACTAGGAAGACTTTTTACCACTAGGGGTAGCTTTATACACAAAACTTATTAATAAAGATTGGGACGAATTTACTATTAATATAATAACTTATACCATGAAATAAGTTAATAGCTTTCTCCTATACCATATTATATTCTACTAAAGTAGACACTATACCAATCTATAGCTATGGGAATATTTTAGGAAGGATTTTATAGGATGGACTGCTAACACCTAGGCACTTAGTAATGTTAATATTGTTTAGGATTTTTAAGACTTCCTCTATAGGAATGGGGTATATATTACTAAAAATAGTAACCTAATTACCAGTAACATCTAGGCCATTATTATTAGTATAGAAGAACTAGTATAGACGGAAGCTAAGATTATATATTAACTATAGAAACCTAGAACTAACCCATATTCTTTAAAAGGCAACTTTAATTTGGAATAAAACCCCTAGAATACTACTATCCTACCTAGAGGTGCTTTCCTACCTAGAGGTGCTCTCCTACCTAAAGGTACTCTTCCTCCACCTCTACCGCCTCCAGCTCCTCTACCCTAGCTAACCAGTAAGCCTCTACTATAAGAAGTCACGAATCTAATAAAGGTATATTTGGACAAGGAGAAGAAGTTTAGAGAAGAACTGTATAATATACTTAGAATAAAATTATAGGTCTTTTATAACTGCTGCAGTAAGGTTAGAATCTAATACTACCAGTTTTATTATGCTTTCTTAGTTATATTAAAGGGACAGACGGCGACATTTTATTATAACCATATTGTGGGTAGAAACTATAGCTTTAATATAATACTTTAGCTTACTAGAGCCCACTTTAAAACCAACAAGAATTGCCAGCTTTATATATCTAAATGGCGGGAGACTACGTTCTAAAGAGTTATTACTTCTAACTTAATAAAGACTTGTTTAAAGTGCCTTTAACTACTCTTTAATAAACTTTAGAAAATCTAACATGGCTTTACTAAAACTTACTAAAATAAGAACAGCCTAAGGGACCAGGTTATCTTAGCCTGCCATAGCGTTCCTAAGTGCAATTTGGCGCTATATAAACCTATAGATATATTTAAAGGAGTATATACCAAGCTACGCTCTGCTGTAGGTACTATAATGCAAACATAAGAATCTTAATAGTTCTATACTAAAAATCCTACCTAACTAAGTATTCCTAACCAACACGATTATAACTGGACTAACCGTATATATAGTGGCTGTAGTAGGGAATATAGTAAAGGGTATAATTAACGTTAACTACAAGGCAATTATAGAGGTCCTTATAGAGGTTTATTTTAAAGTAATTGCTAGAAGAAGTGCTACATTTATAAGAAGCTAAATTGCTAGTTAACTAGACACTCCCTTAATAAGCGAAAGGAGGTATATAATAAGTTCTATTAGAGTGTAAGAAATATTAGAAATTATAAGGTTACTACGGCCTACTTCTAAAGCTTTCTAGTTTAATATAAAGGCGTAGAAGACCTTAAGGGTAAGGTTAATAAGACTAAACAGCTCCTTATAGATATAGAAATTAAGGACTACTCTCCTAACCAATACTTCACTAAGTATGGTAAGGTAGATGGCATATAAACCATTACTATTCTTAATAACCAATCTACACTTTATTCTATTATAAAGTTAGATATCTTTAATAAGCTAAAGGAGAGCTCCATGTTCTCCTTTAATAACAAATACTTAGCAAACGTCTTCTATAGTATTATCCTAGATACTAGAGCCGCAGGAGTATCTACAGCAGGAGAACCTTAAGTTTAAGCCCTTTAATAGCTTAATAGCTCTATTTAGATTAACTATTTAACAGCAGGCTAACACATAATTTGTTTTAGCAAGGGTACTGCAACCTCTTTTAGCATAATTAGGGTCTAAACCCCCTTAGGGTACATTACCTTCCATATTATTCCTACAAACACTCCATTTCTATTTTATATTAAAAATATAGATAAATTAGGCATTAGGCTTAATAACCTTAAGAATATACTTATTTAGGGAGATAATTGGGTGCCTGTTATGCGCAAGTAAGGTCACCCCTGGTTACTCCTTTATTAACTAGAAAAGAGTTTACTTAGAGCCACTTAACTAAGTTGGAATTACGCCAACTACACTATTGTTTTGGCCACCCATCTGTTTACTAATTGCTTAAGGTTTTTTAGTAAGTAGGCTATAAAGTTAAGTTTAAGGCAATTAAGCACCTTATAAAGTACTGCTATTACTACTAAATAAACTAAAAGTCCCCTGGCCAATTTAAGTTCACCCTTAAGAATAACTACAACTTTAACTTCTGTATTATTATTAACATTATATATCTTAACAGCAAGCCAGTGCTCTAAGTTATTAACTTCTTAACCTCCTTCTAAGCCGCGCGTTTCTTAAAAAATATATCAGCCAGAAATATATAGGATACCCTTTAGTTATGCTGAATTAATATCTACTTAGGACCCCCTAATTAAATCGTCTATAATATAAGAAAGAACTTCTTATCTATAGAGTTCCAATAATAGATAAAGGCAATAGCAATTAAGGTTAAGGAAGTCCCTATTAAGGCATATAAGAGTATTAGAAAAGTGGAATAATATTACGCGCTATTACGCCGCGCATATAAGATTATCTTTTTAAAACTAGAAGACGCTAGCAAAGAACTTACCTTATAAATAGCTATTAAAGCTATTAACAATTCCGCTAGCCTAAATAAACTTATACCCATATTACTAGTCTTTGGCGCCTACCCTTAGATAACTAATAATTCCCCACTATCTCCCTCTATTATATAATAAGCTAAGGCTATTCGCAAGGTAATAAAGGAGGTATAACGTCTCTACGCTATATACTAGGTTAATAACGCACTAGGAATAAGAAATAGCCTAAATACCTTAACTACGCTTAATCTACCACTCCAGTTTAAGGTACGCGTATAGTGTGAAAAGGGAGGATAGTTAGGCCTATATTAACTTATTGCAATTAATAGTTAAACTTATACTATTTAGATGCCTCACAGACCTACTTAATTCCATTTAACCGTTATTAAGCCTTACTATAAAGATAACACTTCCTCTCTAGAGAAGAGATAATTAACTACCTATCTTTTATTTATAAGGACCCCTTTAAAATATAAAACGCCCACCTTAATTATAAAGCCCTTAATATAAAAATAACGGAGACCTTTTTAGCCTTTTAGACCCGCTTTCTATACATAGCCGGCTAAGCCCGAATTCCCTGTAAAGATTTACTACCAGATCTGTTTAATAAGCTCACCTTAGACCTATAGCAAGCTATACTACTAGTCTTTACTACTATATAGACGCTAAAGGAACTAATAGACTAGTACTTATCTATTAATTAAGGCCTTTATTAAATTAAGATATATACTAAGCAGTATAAAGCTAGAAACTCTTTAAACCAGACTATAGGCGCTATAAGAACGGCCCGTAGTGCCCTAGCATAATTAGCAACCCTTATAGTACCAGCTATATAGCTCGCCGTTAATTTAGCAGCTAGCCCTACCGCGGATCCGGTATATACTCGGCCTATATATAGCAACCCCTAAATATAGGCCTTTAGTAATTAAGAAGCTTGCTTCTTATATGGCTGGAAGGACTACTTTACTAAGGACTACCCAATAAAGGCAAAAATGGATAAAGTTCTGCTAATATAGGAGAATAGCGCGGAGTTAGAAAAAGAGAAACCCTAGAGGAAGACTCCTCTCTAGAGTTAAAAGGGATTAATATGTTATATATTAATCTGGGTTAGCTAATTAGTAAAAGAAGCTATACTATCCCTTATACTTTATTCCGTAATAGATATTAAGTTTTAACCTTTACTTTAGCTAACTTAAAAGTAAATACCTTTACCTTAATTAATATGAAGTGCGCTATAAAACTGGCTAACCTTTTAAATATACCTCTAGAAGAACTGCCTAAGCCATTTCCTATTGTTGGAATCACGGTGGGGGGGGTTTGGTTTCAATCGTTTTCTTCTTCTTGTTCTCTTTCTACTTCTACAGGTGGAATTTGATGGATCTCCTGAGCTCGCTTAGCTCACGTGGTCAACCCAATTAGTTACAAGCAACGGTGTCCACTGTATCACAGAACCTTATTCCGACACCTATTTATGGATATAACGGACAGGTAGGACTACCTATTATAACTATCTTATAGACCTATCTCCGTGTTAACAGATAAAGGTAGTATAATATCCCCTTCCTTATTATAGACCTTAGAAGTTATAATATAATCTTAGGAAGAAAATGGCTAGCCTATTTAGGTTTATAGCTTAATATACAGAACAGACGGCTTATTTAGCCCAAAATTATACCCCTAATATCTTTTTTTATAAAAGAAATTAGTATTTACTAAGCTAACGCTATATATAGGGACCAGGCTTTTAAAAAGGACATATAGCTTAACCCGCAACGGATCTATATACTACGCCGCCCCTAGACTACCTATATTATGCCACCCGCACTAGAGATTAAAAAGGTTAGTAAAAAGCTAGCGGAGCTCCCCATAGGGAACTTAGGCGCTATATAGCCATAAAAAATAGTAAGGATTATTAGACGCTATACTAAATATATAGACTAGAAGGATAACTTATAGAAAATGGAATATAAGCTAAGGAAGATTATAAACCTTATATTGCAAAATACGGCCTAATAAAAGTCCGTAAAGAAACTTATGGACCTTCCCCTAGTTAATATCTGATATATTAGCGCCGTAGGATTCTATAAGAACCTAGTCTAACCTAATACCATTATCTTTACCACTAGCTTATATAAAATTAATTAAATAATTAAGGAAAAGGAAAGCAAGCTTAGTAGATAGGAAAGTGGACTTATAGATAAGGAGCTAGTAGAACAGAAACTACCCTATTAACACTAAAAATTTAAGGATATATTCTCTAAGGTAGTGTCTAATATGCTCCTGCCTTACTAACTGTACAACTACAAGATTAAGATTAAGCTAGATAAGGAAAATATACTTAGCTATAGCCCCCTTTATTAGTAGTCCACTACCGAGTTATAGGCTATAAAGCAGTACCTTATTAATAACCTAAATAAGGGCTTTATTAAGCTTAGTTAAGCCCCTTTTAACTTGCCTATTCTCTTTACTAAAAAGCTAAATAGAGGACTTTGTTTCTACATAGAATACTATAAACTTAATAATATAACCCACAAGGACCGCTACCCACTACCCTTACTTAATAAGACTTTAACCTAAATAAGTAGAGCTAAGATCTTTACTAGGCTTAATATCCGTTAGGCCTTTTACCAGATTAGAATGGACCCTAAATTAGAAGATCTTATTATATTTTAGACTTGTTATAGAATATATAAATACAAAGTACTTCCTTTTAGACTAACTAATGGACTAGCTATGTACTAGCGATATATAAACAATATACTTTTTAACTACCTTAATGACTTCTATACGGCCTACCTAGATAACATTATAATCTAATTTAAGAATAAGTTAGAATATAAGGAGCATATCTATAAAGTCCTATAACGGCTCCGCAAGGCCGGCCTCTAGGCCAATATTAGGAAATTGGAATTTAGTATTAAGCGTATAAAGTATCTAGGGTTTATTATTAGTATAGATAGAATTAAGGCAGACCTAGAAAAGACGGCTATAATTAACTAATAGGTACCCCTAAGGACTATAAAGGGGGTGTAGTTATTCCTAGGGTTCTGTAACTTCTACTAACGCTTTATTAAGAACTATAGTAGGATTACCCAGCCCCTAAGCCTACTTACTCATAAGAACCGGCCCTTTTACTTTAATACTACATATAGGCAGGCCTTTAATAAGCTTAAGAAATGACTAGTCTCTACTCCCTTACTTACCTACTTTAGCCTAAAACGGCCCTTAATGCTAGAGACTAATACCTTAGATAGTATTATAGCTGGCGTTTACTCCCAAAAGCAGATAGATGGAGAATAGCACCCTATTACTTACTATTTAAAGACTATAGTAAATGCTAAGCTAAGCTACCACATCCATAATAAAGAAATGCTGGCTATTATCTCTAGCTTCTAGCACTGGCGTATATAGCTAAAAGGGACCCCTAAGCCTATTTAGGTAGTCTCTAATTATAAGGCCTTAGAATATTTTATAACAATAAAGGCCCTTACAGCCCGGCAGGCACACTAGGCGGACATTCTATTCTAGTTTAACTTCCTAATTATATACCGGCTAGGCGCCATAAATTATATAGACGCCCTTATAAGGTATGGACAAGATCTAGATAACTAAATAGCTATAAAGATCTTAT
>Ga0307507_10004561_pt1 | contig 24309 bp, 5 predicted proteins | sample 7_EM_MG_FD_207223 | JGI IMG/M metagenome (GOLD analysis project Ga0307507, IMG submission 207223) | Populus trichocarpa ectomycorrhiza microbial communities from riparian zone in the Pacific Northwest, United States - 7_EM | ecosystem: Host-associated > Plants > Roots > Unclassified | place...
AGCATATATAAAAGTCTAAATTTAAATTATTAAAATTTATTATTAAGTGGTTGTTAAGATATTAAAGTGTGATTTTTCCATTTTTTGGTATGTTTTTGAAGTGATTAGCTTACCCGTTTGACCAGCTCGCCCGTGAAATACGTTAGCAGTTTAAAGCGTTAATAGATAGTAGAGCAATAAGGAACCACGTATTACTAGCAGTAGTGGAAAGAATAGGGTTACTACACAGATAAAAGGAATACCTATATCCACTTACAACAATTTTAGGAGATTAGATAGCCTATAGAGGAGGCATTATTAATTTTAAAACAGGACCTATTTAGTTAACTATTAAAGGGAGACCAGTTAGAATATCTTTTAATATCCTACCGTTAGGATAGGATGAGGCAATACTAGGAATGCCTTAGTTATAGGAATACAATCCAAAGATCAATTGGGTTATAGGTTAGGTTAATATTAAGGATACTTAATGGCGTAAAGTGCGATAATAAACTAAGATGGTATGGTACTAAGTTAGAGTAATATACGAAGAGACTAAGCGAGGCTTAAGTTATGTACCAAAGAGATACCACAAGTATGGTAAAAAGTTATGGTTATTAGAAAGTAAAAAGCTATTAGAGTATGCAGAATGGGACTATAAGATAGAATTGGAAGGGGGAATAAGTCTAAAGTTCTTTTTAATTTACAAGCTTACTGAAACAGAGTTAGTAGCGCTTAAGGAGTTTGTCCAGGAGAACTTATATAAGGGATACATTAGACTATTATAGTTATTAGCAGGATATCTAGTATTATTCATCCCAAAGAAAAATGGAAAACTTAGGATGTGTATAGACTATAGACAGTTAAATAGCATTACTAGGAAGGATAGGTATCCTTTACCCTTAATTAGCAAAATCTAAGATAGGATAGGCAATGTAAAGATCTTTATAAAGATAGATCTAAGATAGGCGTACCATTAGATTAGGATTAAGGAAGGCAATAAATAAAAAGCAGCTTTTAGGTTAAAGGAAGGACTATATAAGCCATTAGTTATGCAATTTGGGCTTATAAACGCACTAGCAACACTCTAGAAGTGAATTAATAGTGTGTTAGGAGAACACCTTAATGAGTTTATTATAGCATATCTTAATAATATTATTATCTACTTAGAGAATAAGGAAGAATATAGAGAACACATTAAGTGGGTTTTAAAGAGACTATAAAAGGAACAGATGCTAGTAGTAATTAAGAAATGCGAGTTCTTTATAAGAAAGACCAATTTTATAGGATTTATTATTAAACTAGGAAAAATTAGTATGGACCTAAAGAAGATAGAGGCTATAGTAAATTAGTAAGAACTAGAGAACGTTACGCAGTTAAGATCATTCTTAGGGTTTTGCAATTACTATAGGAGGTTCATAGCACAGTAGTTAAAAAGCATTAAGCTATTTACGCGGTTAATAAAAAAAGAGGAACTATAGGTTTAAGATAGTAAGTAGAGGAAGCTGTTCTAAGAACTAAAAGAGTTGTTTACCTAGGAACCAATCCTTAAGATCTATTAACCAAAGTTAGAGACGGTTGTTAAGATAGATGTATTAGACTTTATACTAGGAGCATACTTGCTATAAAAGCATTAGGACACATAGCACCCAGTAACATACTATAGTCGGAAGATAACACCACTAGAACTAAACTATGACATCTATAATAAGGAGTTATTAGGTATAGTTACAGCATTTAAGGAATAGAGAGCATTCTTATAAGGCACAGAAAAACCATTTATAGTTAAGATGGACTATAAGAACCTTACAGGATTCCTAATAACAAAGAAACTTAACTAAAGATAGGTTAAATAGGCGGAAATGCTTATAGAATACTATTTTAAAATTTAGTATACTAAGGGTACAGATAATGCACAAGCAGATGCTCTAAGTAGAAAAGCTAAACTATAAAGTAATAAAAAGCTATTAGGAGCTTTATTACAAAGGGATTAAGACGGATTAGTTAGGTATAATTATCTAAAGATCGCAGTAACTAAGGAGAGTAAGATTTATAAGTTACTAGAGAGTGATTGGATATAGAGGATCTAAGATATATAGGTAAAGGATCTAGACTTAAAGTAATACAAGAACAGAGAAGCTACTTATATTCCAAGATTAATTATAGAGGAGTTTATTAAGGAATTTTATAAGGGAATAACATAAGGACATAATGGGTCTATAGGCTTAGTGTTAAGGCTTTAAGAGGAGTACATTATTTAAGGAATCTGGGGACTAGTAAGGTAAGTTATAAAGGAATGTTTAGATTGCTAAAGGAATAAACTAATAAGGTATAAGCTATATGGAGGGCTATAACCTATCAAAGTACCAGGAAGACCATAGGAGATTATATTATAGGACTTTATTGTTAAGTTACTAAAGTTAAAAGATCCTATTATAGGACAAGATCATAACATAATTTTAGTAATAGTAGATAAGCTAATAAAGTGGGGATACTTTATAGTATGCACTAAAGAGATATTAGCAGAAGATGCTGCTAAAATCTATATAAAGGAAGTATTTATAAGACACGGAGCACCAGATAAGGTTATATTGGATAGAGATCTAAGATTTATAGTAGCATTTTAGGAAGTGTTTCTAGCAGAACAAGGGGTTCACGCAGTAATATCTATAGCATATTATCCGTAGACGGATAGATAAACAAAAAGACTAAACTAGACACTAGAGTAGTATCTAAGGCATTAGGTTAATCACGTACAGAATAATTAGGTATTGTTATTACCAGTTATATAGTTTGTATATAATGCAACACCATAAAAAGGAATGGGGATATTACTATTTAAGGCGAATTACGGATACGAGCTAAGAACATTGTTATTGCTATAATAAGTAAAGAAAACGAGTAGCACAGCCAAAGAAAGAATGGAGATATTAATGAATCTTCACGCAGACCTTATAGAAACAGCTAAATTAGTATAAAAATAAATGAAAAAGTATTATAATGCTAAGAGATCTAAGGGACCAGATCTTAAGGAGGGAGATAAAGTGTAGCTACTACACAAAAATTTTAAGAGTTGACGACTAAGTAAGAAGTTAGACTATGTTAGACTAGGACCTTTCAAAATTAAATAAAGAATTTTATTAGTTATATATAAGTTAAACCTACTAGCCAAAATAAGGATCTACCCTGTATAACACATTGCAATACTAAAACCAGTACATAGAGATGTTAAACCACTAGTATATAAGGCGGACATGTATAGAGGACAAGAAGAAGACAAATAGTAAGTTTTAAAGGTTATCAGTTACAAGGATATAGATAATAAAATGTGGTATAAAGTAAAGTGGATAGGCTATAGTGAGACTACCTAGGAACCACTAAGTAACCTAGACAACGCTATGGGAAAGGTATAGGAGTATTAGAAAAGAATAGGTTAGGTAGTAAGGAAAAAGGATTGCTATAGGACGAGTTACCTAAGGGGAACTTATAAGGAGCAACTGCCATATTACTTAGAGTTGTTTCCTTCTTAGGGGGCACCACTTATTTATTACCTAGCTTAGACAAACCCTATTAAACAAGTTTCTACTCCTTGAAATGAACCTTCTCACAAACCTTTTTAAGATGAAGAAGACAGGCAAAGGCCGAAAGATGGGCTTTAAGGGCACGCTGTTAAGTAGCTGCAGCCTCCTGCTCTGCTTCCCATAAATGGTAAAGTTTATCTAGGGCGCTTAAGAGCTTACTATTAAGCTTTGCAGCGGCAGATTAAACATAAGACCCTATAACAAGTTACTTAGGGAACTTAAAGACTATTAAGAGTTATAGGACGCGTACACTTAGCGTTAGAAACCAAGCGAACGTCGCAAAGCGATTAAATATTTAACTTAGTGCACTCTAAATAGGAAGAGGGTTGCCGAGATAAGGGACTTACTAACACAATGCAAACTAACCCCTCTTTCGCATAATAGGAACATAGAGATGGTATAATCTTACTAAGGGATAGTATTGCAGCCATAGTGTGAGTATGTTGTTAGAACGAAGAAGAAGAGGATACTTTAGGTATAATAAGCAAGGATATTAACCAGACTAATTAAACAGACATTACACCTCTAGTAGATAACTTAGAGATATTAGGAATCTTTAAGGACAAAGATAAAGAGGAGGGAGATAGTATTACAGACAGCTTAAGTATAATATTGTAACTACTTAGAGAGGAGTTGGTAGAAGCTAGTTGGTTAATATAGGCATAGTCCAGAATGGAACCGGTGGAACTATATAACGAGGAATAGTAACTAAAGTTATATAGTGTGCTCTGTAAGGTCTATAAGGTCTATAAGGGCTGTTATATACCTTATATACCTTACATACCTTACATATAAGAGAGGATTTCTTAGGAGTATGGTTGTGTATTTAAAGGACCTCAGTCCCTACTATAGATAGTTCTCTCCTTATAGTGAATTTTAGAATATAATTGAAGTTAATCTATTAGGCAACCACTCTACTAATTGTTATTACGTTGTTAATTTGTTCTTACCTATATACCTAGCCTAATAATAGGACCCACTGTAGTTCCTACTATAAGGTTCTGTTATATATACCTTATTAGTTTATTTCTTTAGCAATCTAGATATTTTCTTATAACTTATCTTGCTAGTCCCTAGATTCTTTAAATAATATACTCCTTTTAAAGTCTTAACACTAAGCCTATAGCTCCATTATATTCTTATATTAGTCCCTTATAAAATAACTTAATAAACTCTTTTACTATAGATTTTAGAATATAAGTTGCTTTTCTATTTTTGTACTAATCTAAATCTAGATTCTCTACCTATACCTCTTAGATTCTTTATATTTAGTTACTCTCTAGTAATTTATAGATCTAACTTTCCTTAGTTGCTGTAATTTTTAAATAATTATACCTAATTAATCTGTCTTAATCCTTTTGCAATAAAGCCCCTAATGTCACGGCACTAACCTGTTGTACACTGTCTCATACTGTTTCCTACTATTAGCTGGCCCACCATTAGCGCCTTAGCGGGCTGGCCCTACTATTTGTGTATAATACCCCCTTTCCATCTTCTTCTCCTCTTCATACTATAATGTAGTTATTTAGCCTACTTGCATTACAGCACTGTAACAGTTTGTGGTATCTCTAATTACGCCCCATTACGACCTTTGTTTTTTCCCTCTTCCTAAGTATACTATCTCTATTTTCCCAGTGTAATCACGACTTGGCGCAACCAACAACACTATACTATAGTCCCAGATAACCCTAGCACAGTCCCAGATAATCTTAGTATAATCTTAAACAATCTTAGTATAATTATAGACAATCTTAACATTATAGCCAGCCTTATAGATTTCAATTGCCTTACCTAGATCCCTTAAAATGGGCAACTACAACATGGATAATACCCTGTCAACAAACCTATGCAAAGCACTTACCTGCCTCTTCAATATCTCCCACACCTACATTACCTGGGCAATTAGGAATGGCTTGGAGTACCCTAAGGACCTTAATATAGCAGGAACCTTTTAGTACCTTTCTATATATACAACCTTTTTAACTAGCGTTAAGAACGGCCTCTAAGCTGTTTATAACAAAGGCTAAACTATAAAGTCTTAACTTAAAGAAGCTTAGTACAGAATTAACTCCCTTAAGACACTTAAACTATATATACAACAAAACAAACAACAAGCTCTTGTATATACTAAGACTATATAAAGTCTAAGCTCTTAGATTACTATACTTACTTAGACTATTGCCAAGAAGAATATAGCTACTGGCTCCTCTCTTCTAACCGAGCCCTGTAGAAAAAAGCGTAAAGCAAAAGATCCAACCCTATTTGATGGTAAGGGATTACCAATTAAAAAATAAGAAAAATTTAAGATATGGGAAATAAAGATTTAAGGCATTTTCTAAAGAGATACAAAGTGCTTTAAAACTCCAATGGACGAAATCCTCTATATATCAGACATGCTGACAGATAAGGCCTATAACTATATCAAGCATGGCCTTGATATACTATACATATACCCAAACAACTTAAGCAAATAGACCTTCTTTAACTAAGAGTCTATACTTATATATATAAGGAAGTACTATAAGACTATTAATACAACCCAAGCGGCCAAAAATAAGTTGGATACCTTAAGCTAGGGTAAGTATAACTACTGGTCCTGGAAAGCAAAGCTTGATAAGTTAATAATTAAAGTAAACAAGACTGAGGAACAAAAAGTGGACTTGCTTAAGAAGAATATTTCACTAAAGATGAAAGACCTAGCCCTTACCCTTAGCTATAAGATTGGCAATACTGACTATAAAGGCTGGAGTAAGTAGATGGACATATTTGCTTATAACCTATAGAACTATGCCCACTATATAAAGCTAAATACCGCTAAGCCAAGTACTGCTAGCGGCTATTAACCTATATTACCTAATAATAACACCTTAGCACTAGCACTATAGAATGACCTAATGGACCTTAACGCCGTTAAATTTAGTAGCAGTAGTAGTAGCCTTTTTAACGACGTCCAAAGACACTGTATGGATAATAGACTCTGTATAGCATATAGTTAACCTAGCTACTGGAAAGATGTTTACGACCCTAGGATAAACCTAAATCCCCTTTTAATGCCACCACGTTAACCCCCTTCTAGCCGCGGTAGATTCTTTAGTAGAGGGGATAGCAACCGAAACAGTAACCGCGGACAAGGACATAAATTTGGACACAGAAACCCGCCCCCGCGATGGCCTTCTCTAATACAGCCCTAGCTGATAGTCCTATACGTAAACTACGGACAAGTGCTCCGTATCGCTATTAATTATAAGACTGGCCATGTTATTGGTAAAGTACCCTCTAGCATATATACACCGTTAGAGACCAATATATTAGGATATACTAGCTAAGACTATAGCCACCAGCCAAGCCCTATAAGTTAGTTATTAAAAGGCCAACCTTTAGACTAAGTTGCCTTTAAGGGTTAGAACTATACAGGGAGGAGGATAAAAGGATTAGATCTATACTACTAAATTAGTTAGACCTTGTTCTAAGTTAACTGCCACTTAACCTTAAAATAGCAAATAATGATAGAAATGCTATCCTTATTTAAACCTACCTTTTTTTACTGCACAACCTACTCCTATAAGTTTTTATTAAAATAGTAAGCCTTATTAACACCGGTAGTACAGCACCAGTATTTGTAGACAAAGACTTGCTTATAAAAAAGCATAAAATTATAATAAAAAGACTCCTAGTCCTAAAACTACTCCGCCTTGCTAACGGACTCCCATCCAGCTTTATTACCCACTACTTTATAGTAAAAATGACAATTAGCTACCATATAGAATCTATGCTTTTCTATATTATGAAATTATTACCCTCTACACCAGTAATTCTTAGAATGCCCTGGCTTAAAAAACACAACCTAAGGGCAGACTTCCCCGCTTTAGAGCTTAAGTTTAACTCTAATTACTGTACCTATAACTGTCTCCCATAGCACATTCCTAATTATAACTGAGTAGTACTATGTGGACGCATTGTAAGGCCAACACTTAGATACTGTTAGCTAATAGTAGAAGAGGTGCCTAATACTAGTGACCTAATATACGCAATAAACGAAGCGGAGATCCTAGAAGACTGGACTACTGCCCTATCCCTAAAAAAATAAACACCGCCAGAACTATAAGTCCCCTATATATACCCGCTTAACCTAGGTTAGCTAATAAGACACCTAACTTTAAGTTATTTGCTATACGCATATATAACCATATATATAACAGCTAAAGACATTATAGCTAAGACTGAAACTAGAGTAATTAAGACCTCCCCCCTATAACGCCCAACCTTACACCCGTCTTCTATGTGTACTATATAGGGCCACCGCCTTATTTCCGCCCCCCTAGGCTGACTAAGCCATATTAGCCCAGCCGTAGCACTGGAGAACTAGATACGCCCTAACCTAGACAATATTAGATGCACTTATGCCATTAATTTTACCCAGTTCTGTAAATAAAAAGATGTAAAGGTAATAAGGATCTATATAGTAGAGCTAGTAGAACTAGTTAAACAAGAAGAATACTGATAGCTGCTTAAAGAGCTGCCTATAGGCCTAATAGAAGTACTAAACCTATTAGAAAGATCTTTCTGCTAGCTAGTAGAAGGCGACTATATAATAGAGGAAGCCTGTAAAGCGCTACCCCCTTATTTTTATAACTTCCTTAAGATAAACCTAAAAACTAAGCCTAAGTTTCTACGCTAAAAGATAGTTAATATTAATATTAAGAAATTCCTAAAAGGCAAACCAGGATTAACCTATAAAGATATTCTATAACGCTTACCAAAAGAGTTTTATAAACATATTAAACACTTCCTCCCTAAGAATGTAGATAAGCTGCCCCCTTACTGACCATAGGACTATAAAATTAAGATTATACCTAGAAAGCAGGCCCTATATTATAAGAATAGACCACTTTTACCTGCTAAACTTAGTTGTGTAAAGAAATAGATTAATAAGATGCTGGATAAGGGTTTTATCCGTGAATTAACCTTACTAGCTACTATACCACTCCTCCTTGCTGCGAAACCTAGTAGTAGTGTGTAAATCTACTATGACTACTAAGGCCTAAACACAGTTACTATTAAGAATCAGTACCTATTACCACTAATCCGCAAGACACTTAATACACTTTGTAGTGCTAAGTACTTTACTAAGCTTGATATAATTGCTGCGTTTAACTAAATCCGGATTGTAGAAGGTCACGAGTGGCTTACAGCATTTATCACCCAGTTCAGACTCTATGAGATATTAGTTATACTATTTAGTCTCTATAATACGCCCGCCATATTCCAGAACTATATTAACCATATTTTACACAACGCCCTTAATAACTACTGCACTGCCTACCTTAATAATGTCCTTGTCTTCTCTAAAACATACACTAAGCACACTAAATATGTAAATGAAGTTATCTAGAGACTTAGCAACGCCAGACTGTAGATTAACATTAATAAGTCTGAGTTTTATGCTACTAAAATAAAATATCTTAGCTTGATTATCTTAACTAATGGCATAACTATGGACCCTAAGAAGGTGTAGGCCTTACAGAAATAGAAGGACCTGATGTTAATTAAAGAACTACAGCAATTTCTTAGCTTCGCGAACTTTTACTAATAATTTATCTAAAGCTACTCCGTAGTTATTGAACCCATAACTAGGCTACTAAAGAAGAGTACCAATTGGTTATGGGGCCCTGATTAAGCACAAGCCTTTTAGACACTAAAGATAGCGTTCACCATAGCATTAATCCTAGCATACTACAACTACATAAAGAAAACTGTAGTAGAGATAGATGCCTTAAACTGGGCTTTAGGAGGAGTGCTTTACTAAGCTGGCGAAGATAGTAAACTTAAGCCAGTCGCATTCTTCTCTGCTAAGTACTCCGCCCTAGAATGTAACTATGAGATATATAATAAGAAGCTCCTAGCAATTATAAAAGCACTAGAAGAATAGCGCCCTAAACTATAAGGAACTAAGTAACCGTTTAAGATTATTACAGACTACAAGAACCTCCAGACCTTTATAACAATAAAATAACTAAACTAGCGCTAAGTCTAATGGGCTGAGTTCCTCTCTTAGTTTAACTTTATTATTACCTATAGGCCTAGTACTAAAGCCATAATCCTAGACGCTCTTAGCCGTCTCCTAGGCGTAGCACCTACTAATGCTAGTAATAAACGTCTACAACACTAAGACCGCGTTATCTTACTATAAAAAAAAGTTAACCCCACTATCCTAGAAGAGCTGCTAAGCAAATCCCAAGACTAGAGTATTAAAGACTTTATTGCAGTAATGGACCCAGAGCCTAAGAAAAAACCCCTTAAGGAGCTTATTAAGAATGCCTATAAAGAGAATAAACTCGCTAGGGATATGTTAGCTGCGCTATATAAACGGGAAGGCCGTAAAGTATATTACTGGCCTAAGCAGATTAGGAAGTTACTCCACTATAATAAATCCGAATGTTTAATTGTTAACGGCCTGATCTACTATAAGAATTAAGTATTTGTCCCTAATTCACCTAAACTTTAACTAAAAGTCGTATACTATATATACAGTTTAGGTCCTACAGGCCACCTGGGCCATGTTAAGACGCTAGACCTCCTTAATCAAACCTATTAGTAGCTAAGTATTTTACAGTTCATAGCTACCTTTATAAAAGACTGCGCTCTCTACTTCCGTATAAAGACCCTACGCTTAGCACTGCCTAGTTTCCTAAAACCACTAGAACTACCAGTCCGCCCATAGACTGATATCTCTATTAACCACATTATTAACCTGCCTAAGTGCCTTTATAATGGCAAAACATATAGACATATCTTTGTTGTTATTAACCGCCTAATAAAGATAAGACACTTTATTTCTATTACTGGCCTAGATACTAAGGAGCTTATTAAAGCATTTATCCACACTGTCTATAAGTTACACGGCGCTTTAAATACTATTATTTCTAATAGAGGCTCTTTATTTATTTCTAACTTCTGGCGTCGCTTAAACTAGCGCCTAAAGGTAACCCTAAGCCCTAGTTTTATATAGCACCTTAAAACAGATAGCTAAACTGAGATTATTAATACAGCAATAAATAAGTACCTACGCGCCTTTATAAGCTTCACCTAAGACGACTAGGTAGATTGGCTCCCCCTTACTAAGTTTGCTATAAACAACCAGATTAATAAGACTACAGGAATCTTACTGTTCTTTGCTAACTATAGCTACAACCCATGTCTGGGCGTTAAACTAGCGGGCCCCCAGCTATTAGCCCTGTCTATATATATAAAGAAGGAGTACCTGTAAGCTAATACTATTGCTAACCACTTTAAGCGCATTTTAACCCAGCTTAAAGCCCTAGCTTATATCTCCTAGTAATGCTATAAAGACAACACTAATATAAAATAAGACGAAGGTATAATATTCAAAAAGGATGACATGGTTATAGTTAGCCTTAAAAACATAAAGACTAACCGGCCTAAGAGGAAGTAGGATAATAACTAGAATAGACCCTAGCCCATCCTAGCTGCCTATAGAGGAGCAGTTATAGTTAACCTCCCAGACCACATCCGCGTTAATAAGTCTTTCTATACTTTAAAAGTCCGCCTCTAGTTCCCTAAAGAGATCTCTGGTTAAGCACGCATTAATAAAAAGGAACATTATAATATTATAGGAAGGATAGCCAAAAGAGATAATAATGGCAATATTACGGACAAGTGGGAATTTAAAAAAATCCTTAATATACATAATAAACAAATGGACGAGCACGGCCTAACATATTATATTAAGTGGAAGTATCATAATAAAGAAACCTAGGAACCCAAGAAGTCCCTAAAAGGGTGCGAGTGCGCACTATATAAGTTCTACAAATAACACCCTAAGAAGCCTAGACCCCCAGACTGGGTATAAGATAAGGAAAAGTTACGCCAAGGTTATAGCCGACCACAATGTTAATTTATAGTGGTTAAGATGTTATGGAACTTTAACCACCGGTTAAAGTTATCTAATTAGCCAGATTCTTGCTAAGGAACGCCGCGAAACGCTATATAGATTAATTTTGGTGGCGGTGTAGAGTTCTGCCAACTTTATTTACTAAACTAACTAATTAGGATTTTCCATCCCTAGGATGGAAAATCGCTATTGGCTCGGCTAAGGGCGGTAAGTGGAACTAACATCTTTGTGACGAAAACCAGCCCCCACGCATTACCTATTTTTAGAGTTATTTGTTTAATTTGGGGACCAAACCTTCTAGGGAAGAGGAGTACTGTTATGGCACTAACCTATTATACACTGTCTTGTACTGTTTCCTACTATTAGCTGGCCCACTATTAGCGCCTTGGCGGGCTAGCCCTACTATTTATATACAATACCCCCTTTCTATCTTCTTCTCCTCTTTATACCACAATGTAGTTATTTAGCCTACTTGTATTACAGCACTGTGACACCTAATGGCTTTTTATTATTTTATAGTTTAGCTTTTCTACTTAGAGCATCTACTTATGCGTTATCTATACCCTTAGTATACTAAATTTTAAAATAGTATTCTATAAGCATTTCCGCCCATCTAACCTATCTTTAGTTAAGTTCCTTTATTATTAGGAATCCTATAAGGTTCTTATAGTCTGTCTTAACTATAAATAGTCTCTTTATACCTTATAAAAATGCTCTCTATTCCTTTAACACTATAACTATATCTAATAACTCCTTGTTATAGATGTTATAGTTTAGTTCTAGTAGTATTATCTTTTAACTATAGTATGCTACTAGATGCTATGCGTCCTAATACTTTTATAGCAAATATGCTCTTAGTGCAAAGTCTAATATATCTATCTTAACAACTGTATTTAACCTTAGTTAATAGATCTTAAGGATTAATTCCTAGGTAAACAACTCCTTAAGTTCTCTAAACAACTTCTTTTATTCTATTCCCTATACCTATAGTTTCTCCTTCTTTATTAACTATATAAATGGCTTAATACTTTTTAACCACTATGCTATAAACCTTCTATAGTAGTTGCAAAACCCTAGGAATAATCTTAACTATATAATATTCTCTGGTTCCTACCAACTAACTATAGCTTTAACTTTCTTTAGGTCCATACTAATTTTTCCTAGTTTAATAATAAATCCTATAAAATTAGTCTTTTTTATAAAGAGACTTCCATTTTTTAATTGCTACTAGCATCTATTCTTCTTATAGTCTCTTTAAAACCTATTTAATGTATTCCTGATATTCTTCCTTACTCTTTAAGTAGATAATAATGTCGTTAAGGTATACTATAATAAATTTATTAAGGTGTTCTCCTAATATACTGTTAATTTGCTTCTAGAATGTTACTAGTGCGTTTATAAGCCTAAATTATATAACTAATGGTTTATATAGTCCTTTCTTTAACCTAAAAGCTGCTTTCTATTTATTGCCTTCCTTAATCCTAATCTAATGGTACGCCTATCTTAAATCTATCTTTATAAAGATCTTTACATTGCCTATCCTATTTTAGATTTTACTAATTAAGGGTAAAGAATACCTATCCTTTCTAGTAATGCTGTTTAACTATCTATAGTTTATATATATCCTAAGTTTTCTATTCTTTTTTAGGATAAATAGTACTGGATATCCTACTAATAACTATAACGGTCTAATATATCCCTTTTATAAGTTCTCCTAAATAAATTCCTTAAGCGCTACTAACTCTATTTTAGTAAGCTTATAAATTAGAAAGAACTTTAGACTTATTTCTTCTTCCAGTTCTATCTTATAGTCCTATACTACATACTCTAACAGCTTTTTACTTTCTGGTAACTATAACTTTTTACTATACTTGTAGTATCTTTTTAGTATATAACTTAAGCCTTACTTAGTCTCTTTATATGTTACTTTAACTTAGTACTATACTAACTTAGTTTGCTACCGCGCCTTATGTTATTAAGTATCTCTAATATTAACCTAGCCTATAACCTAATTAATCTTTAGATTATATTCCTGTAACTAAGGCATTCCTAGTATCGCCTTGTTTTTTCCTAACAGTAAGATATTAAAAGATATTCTAACTGGTCTCCCTTTAATAGTTAACTAAATAGGTCCTGTTTTAAGATTAATAATGCCTCCTCTATAGGCTATCTAATCTCCTAAAATTATTATAAGTGGATATAGATGTTCCTTCTATCTGTGTGGTAACCCTATCCTTTTTACTGCTTTTGGTAATATGTAGTTCCTTATTACCCTACTATCTACTAATACTTTAAACTGCTAATCTTGCTACTTAACTTATAAGTTTAGGTGTTATTCTTAAATTCCTTTAAGGGTCTAAGGCTCTACCACTAGTTCCCTTTAGTCCTATGGGCCTCCCCTTTTCCCAACTATTAGCTGCTAGATCCTATTTATACTTAGTCCTACTTTAGCTAATACTTAGTTTTTTCTTTTTCTCTATATGCCATAGATAAGTGTTCTCTAGGCAATTCTACCACTATTATCCATCTAGGTATTCTTCTATAAGAAATCTTCCTGGTTAAAGTATTAGGTCCCCTTAACTTTATACTTTTACTAGGTGCTATCTATATATATACTTGGCGTCTCTAAACCGTTTTTCCTCTAGTGCCTAATATATCCTTACTAGGTATTTCTGGTTCTTATCTTTTAGTGCTCTATATATATTGTATATATTATCCATATAAGCTATCCATAATAGTATATAATGCGCTGCATATTTTAGGTTAACTCTTAACTTATTTTTATCCTTAAGTTTAAACCTATACCTAGTTAACCTAACTACTAGTATCTCTACTGTAGGTACTAAGATTTATTACTTGCTTCTCTAGTCCTTAAATCCTTCTTCTAGGTTCCTTAACATTATAATTAATGCTCCTTTAATGTGACTTATGCGTTTTTCTGTAATGGATTGGTCTTAAACTACCTTCTTGTTTAGCTATATATAAAAGTCTTCCTATTTATTATTATGTTATTATCTATACCACTTTCTATATAACTGGTTTAGTATGTATGGTTTATCTATAAGAAAGTACCTTATTATTACTACGTTGTGACATCCTTTAGTGTGTCTTTCTTTAAACCTAACTAGAATGTCTAAGTCCTCTTCTTATTCCAGTTTATCTAACTACTTTACTCTAGGTGTCCCTGCACTAGGCCTATTAATAACTCTTTATATAGGTGCTCTATCCCTTATATAACCTAACATAGCTAATCTTTTATTTAGCTTCCACTCTTACTATATAATAATTCTTTGTCTAAACTTATTTATAGTTTCTTATTTCCTGCGTTTTATAGCTAGATCCTTAAAGTTACCTTACTTCTTAATCTCTGTATTAACTTTTTAATCTTTAGGCTAAACACTATATTCCCCTGGAATTGCTATAGTCCTTATTTATTTATTAAAATCTTGGCTTTCTACTAATGTTCTTACTTATTCTTTAAACTCTTGGTTCTTAAACTTACGTCTTATACTTATTTATTTGTTACTAAACTAAGTCGCTGCTCTTTCCCATTGGTTTTTGTCTATTATGGGCTCTTAAGCTGTCCTTGTTGTATCTTGCAAGTTTAAAGCCTTCCTTATCTCTTCTTAAGAATCTTAGACCTATGGCCTTTTGCCTTTTACAAGTAGTAAGCTAGTACTAGCAGTTATCTACTTACCTAATTGCCTTTGGATATTGCTCCTTCTATCTTATAAAGTAATAGAAATTGTATTTAATGGTGTTATAATACCCGTTACTAATCTATATTCTATAGTAGTTTTAGTTTCTGCTTCTGTTATGTTATTAAGGTTTAAGTACTCCTAGTTAGCCTTCTTTTTGTCCTTATTACTATTAATTAATAAGTACTTTAACTCTATTATTATTGTTACTAATTTTTATCTATATATTGCTATAATATCTTAATCTAGCTTATAGAGTTAATCTTGTTCTTTATCTAACTCTCTAGTTTCTTTAAGTCCTCTTAACTTTAGCTCTTATGGCTAATAGCTTATACTATACTTAGCGTCCTTATAAATTTAGTATATGTTGTTATAATAAAACGCAAAGTGTTTAATTAAACACTCCTTAGTCCTACGCAACATCCCTATATCTGTATTATTGTACTCTAATAACCTAGTGCCCTTTACTATATGGTTACTCTAACCACCTCTGCAGTCTTTAGCAAAATAACCTTATTTTCCGCAATTTATATAAGCTCTATCTTTAAACCACTTTTCTTGTTATAGAGTCCGCCTAAATATCTTTTACTGCTAAGATCCCTAGTTTAACCTCTGCTCTTTAGTCCTATAATTACTTAATCCTTAACCTCTAGGTTTCTATGGTTTTTTTTATCTATCTCTTGGATTTTTTGGTACTACTTAGGTCCATTAGCTTTGCGCCATTCCATGGTTTTTAGCTCTATATTTACTAATACGTGCTTTATATCTTATACAACTATAAAACTCTATTTTACCCTTTCTTGGCTTGTTCCCTTTAATAGATTCTATTATTAATCTTTATTAACTAATCTATTAAGTTTTATAGACTTTCCGCATCTTCTATTAGGATAATTACACCCTAGACTTTAGCCTTAAGTCCCTGTTTGTATTATGCCATAAGCGCTTTATTGTTCCACTTAACCTATATTATAAGTGTCTAAAACTATATTATATACTTAATTGCTAAAGAATATTATACTAAGTTTTAAAGCTTCCATTTTGCTATAGTTGATGCTTCTAGGTCTTTAAACATTTATATTAGTCTCTCTACAAACCCATTCTAACTAGTAAACATAAATTGTATATTTTAGTTAGTAGTTGTTATACTGCTAGCTTATATTTCTATAAGGTAAGGTTTAAACCATTCTAATGCTCTTCCTGTTAAAAACAATCCTATATATGCCACCTAATCTATAGGTGTTGCTAACTTTGCTCCTTCCTATATAACCTTAAAGTGCATTTGCATAAGGAATCCTTTAAGTTTTAACCTTTCTCCTAAGAATCGTTTAATTAATAGTAGCTTAGCCTTTACTGCGCTAATTCTATTAATGCGTTCTTTAAGTATCCTATTATTATCTAATAAGCAATTAACCATTTCCTATAACTAACCTCTTGTAATTAACTGTAAGTCCGTATCTACTATACTAGTATCTCCTAATCCTAAGGTAGTTGCTACCGTTAATGGCATCACAACTGGTGCTTTAGGTGGCATATTGTTTAACTTCTTCTATATTTTAATACTGTAACCTTAGTAGTGAATATATAATAGAATCTTATAGCAAGAACTACGGTGGGCTTATTAATGGGCTGGGTATATAGGTATAAATAATAAGTCAATAACATAATAATAACTAGTGGAGTGGTTGCCTAATAGATTAACTCTAATTGTATTCTAAGATTTACTATAAAGAGAGAACTATCTGGGTAGGGACTGTGGTCCTTTAAATACACAACTATACGCCTAAGAAATCCCTTCGCTCTGTAAAGTATATGTGCTCTATATACTCTGTATAGGCTATATAGATTACACAGATTATATAGATTATATTATGTGACCTTGGCTACTATTCCTTGTCACATAATTCCACCAAATCTATCCTGGACCGTGCCTGTGTTAACTAACTAGCTTTCTCTAACTCCTCTCTAAGTAGTTGTAATATTGTACTTAAAGCGTCCGTAACATATTTAAGATTCTTAGTAAGACTAAAAAGTAGAAGTCTACTTATTATATTTGTAATATATCTAGGATCTAATATAAATAGTATATCTATATAACTAGGATATATATATATAGTTTAATAAGGTATACTTAAAGTCTTTTATTATATTACTAATATATTTATAATCTAATTAGAATAGAACTTAATTTTACTAAATCTAATGCTACTAGATATTATAGATAACCTTAAGGGTAAGGAGTTATATAATATACTTAAGAGCTATAATAACTAGCTATAATAGGGTATATTTTAGATATAGTATAGTTTTATCCTAGTTTTATCCGAGTTCTATCCTAGTTCTATCCTAGTTTTACTAGGTATTAAGTATAGAGTATTTAGGTTAAGCTTTCACTTATATATTATAATATCTTTATATCTAGGTAATTACGTTAATATATCCTCTACCCCTTATACTTATAAATATAGAAGTTTTTATTAACTAAGTTTTTATTTTAATATTCTAAGTTCTAACTCTATCCTTTAATTTTATAGTTTAATTACTTTTATATTAGCTTATATATATAGAACCTAGGCTTTTTATTTATAAATATTTAATTAAGATTACTATAGTATTAACTATTATAAGAATTAGGCTTATTAAATAATAGTTATATAAAGTAAAAACTATAAGCTACTCTTATATCCTAGATATAGTTAGCCTATAAGCTAGATATATTAAAGATATATTTAGAAAATCTTACTTAATAGTAAAATAGGCCTAGGAGATAGTAAAACCTAACTATTATTTAATATTATAATAGAGGAAATTAAAAGATACTAGTTTAATAAAACTTAGTAAAATTAAGAATATAATATACTAGAGTAAATAGAGGTAATAGATTATAAGTAAGATTTTAATTATATACTTTATAAACTTTATTGTTGGTCACACAGGGTGACTCACCAATAACGACTACTTGAGTAGGTTACAGTGATGTTGGTTAATAAAGCTTATTCATTGGAATAAGGGAGGGCGAGGAGTGTAAGGCTCCTCCCCACACTAGTGCCGCGGCAGTACGTGATAATACGTGACGACTACTTGCCTTATTCCCGACACTAGCAACTCTTCTTTTGTGGTTATCGTCTATATATATATATCGCTTGGCTAGCGGAACAAATACCAATCCTCCTTACTTACTATTGCCATTGCAATATAAGTCTCGCTGTCCTAAAGTTTGCCTTTTAGCACGTGGTGCTTCTTGCTTAGGTGGGCGTCATGTTAGGGCCGCTAAGGCGCTAGTAGTAAGCGAGCTAATGGCGATTTTCCATACCGGGTATAGAAAATCCTAATTAGCTAGTTAAAATTAGGGTCTGTAGAGCATTATATTCTTACTTCCTTTTAACCCAACCTTTAACCCGTACACGTAGAGTATTTGTATTAACAAATGTTTCTAGAGCCTTGTTTGGGTTTGCCTTTGTTATTACATTTACTGGGTTGTCTTGGCTATTAATTTATTAAATCTCAAAGAGTTCTCGCTGTTTGTAGAATTACTAAAGTGCTATAATATTGATTATAAGGCGCTTCTCCTTTATGGTACCAAGCTTAACTAAACACTTATAAAGGGAGTATAAGTCAGTATACACGACTATAGGGATAATGGGAAGTCCGAGTTAATCTGTAATTATCTTTAGGGTAGTTCTAATTGCAATTACTATGTTAACTCCGCCAACTATTCCATATATCTCTAACGCTAGAACGCTTTAAGTAATATACTTACTCTTAGTTAAGCTCCAATAGATAAGATTACTATAGATTGTAAAGTTATTCTCTCTAGTAGATTTGTTTGTAATAATAATCTTATATCCTAGCTAGGAGCTAAAATCTTTATTGTTTATAAATAATCTATCAACAAATATAAAGAGCTTGGCGGTAGGAAGATTAATAGGCATATAGAGTAGTCCCTAATTAAGATGGTTTATTTACCAGGAGAGACGCTTATTTAGGGCAAGGATGTCATCCTTGGTTAGTTTCTAGTGTTAGGCGGTAATAAAGAGATTAAATAAAGCCTTGGGTTGATAGATAGAAGTAACATAAGCTCCACAAGCGCGTTACTCCACGTATTCTTGTTTTAGAGAGTTGACGTTAATAACGTTAATCTTCTTGCCTTAACCCTTCTGGCGCAAAGCAATAGAATCCTTATTTAGGGAGAGGATGCATCTATTAAAAAGTAATAGTATTGTTAAATTAAGCTTTTCCTTTGGCTTTGCTATAAGATTTGCCTTTACTAGCTTATCTTCTTTAAGAGCTAAAAATTGGTCGTCTCCTAAGATAATTGTATTATTAGTTTACATGCCAATAATTCCAAATAGGGTTCCTGTGGTTGTGATAAGGAAGTATAGATTAAATATAGAAGTAGTTATTAAAAGTTTCTCTTTATAGTGCTTGCTATAGGTAGCCCACTAATAAGTTCCTACCTCTGCAATTCCATATAATGGCTTAAGCACAACCATGATTGTATCTTCAGGATATTAGTGGCGAATTTGCTCTAGAAGGTATGCTAATATTAAGCGCTAAAGGTGTATCTCTGATTGGGTATAAGCCTAAGTAATATCTCGCAGATAGACCGCCATTCTATTCTTTATTAAGGAGGGAGCTAGCGTAATAATAACTCACTAATTAGCTTGTTAAATTATAGGAGATTACATAAGAATTACCTCCTTGCTATTATTATTATAACCTTGGATAATAAGCCTTAATTTCTTAAATAGGGCGTTGGTAGCTTTACCTTTAATCTTATTAACTATTTTTAACTTAAAGATGCGAACTTTATTAAACTTAGTAGGGTTATACTTCTTAAATTTAAAGACTTCTCTTGCGATAAGGCCATCGATCTCCTGCTTATTGGATACTTAGAAAGGAGCTTTTAGGGTTATAATATGACCTTTCTTTTAGAGCTATTTTGCGAGTTTAAAGTTAGCCTTCTCCTTAGCTGTTATAAAGGCCATTAATAGCTTGACTCTATTCTTAATAGCGGTAATAAATTGCTCTTTAAAGTTAACAAGATATTAGCGATTTTGTGATTCTTTTGGGCGACCTCTACTGCGTCGTAATTGCGGCGTATCTACTACAATTGTATTAGAATTGTGGTTGCCTTCTAGAGCTTATTAATTATGGCTTTCCTTTAGGGCATCTTCTATGGTATCCTATAAAGGTTTAGAACTGTTATCTTTGTAGTAAGGCTTAATAACAGTTAAACGGAATTAAGTGGGTCTGTGAGGTATCTAAATAGTGCAAGTTTAACCATTAATTATAATAAGTTAATATAGGCCTAACCACCCTCCCTTTTTACGCTATACGCGTACCTTAGACTGGAGTGGCAGATCAAGCGTAGTTAAGGTGTTTAGGCCATTTCTTATTCCTAGTGCGTCGTTGACCTAATATGTGGCGTAGAGATATCGGACCTCCTTTATTGCCTTGCGAATAGCCTTAGCTCATTGCATAATGGAGGGAGATAGTGGAGAATTGTTAGTTATTTAAGGGTAGGCACTAAAGACTAGTAGCGTGGGTACGAGTCTATCCGGGCCAGTAGAATTGTTAATAGCTTTAACAGCTATTTATAAGGTAAGTTCTTCGCTAGCGTTCTCTAGTTTTAAAGAGATAATTTTATATGCGCAGTATAATGGCGCGTGATATTATTCCACTTTTCTAATACTATTATGTGCCTTAATAGGGACTTCTTTGACCTTAATTGCCATTACCTTTATCTATTGTTGAAACTCTATAGATAAAAAGTTCTTTTCTATATCGTGGATGATTTAATTAGGGGATCCTAGGTAGACATTAATCTAGTATAATTAAAGGGTATCCTATACGTTTCTAGCTAATATATCCTTTAAGAAGCATGCGGCTTGGAAGGAGATTAAGAAGTTAATAACTTAGAGTACTAGCTTGCCGCTAAGATATATAATATTAACAATAATACAGAAGTTAAAGTTGTAGTTATCTTTAAGGGTAAACTTGAATTAGCTAGGGGACTTCTGGTTTATTTGGCAGTAATAGAAGTACTTTATAAGATGCTTAATTGCCTTAACCTTAACTTTATAGCCTACTCGCTGAAGAACCCTAAGCAATTGGTAAACGGATGGGTAGCTAAAATAACAGTGTAGTTAATATAACTCTAACTTAGTTAAATGGCTTTAAGCAACACTCTTTTCTAGTTAATAAAGGAGCAACTAGGGGTAACCCTACTTGCGTATAATAGGCACCTGATTATTTCCCTAAATAAGTACATTTTTGAGGTTATTAAGCTTGACGCTTAATTTGTCTATATCTTTAATGCAAAATAGAAATGGGGTGTTCGTGGGGACAACGTGGAAAGTGATATACCTTAAGGGGGTTTGGACCCTAATTGTGCTAAGAGAGATTGCAGTACCCTTGCCAAAACAAATTGTGTATTGGCCTGCCGTTAAATGGTTAATCTAGACAGAGCTATTAAGCTGCTAAAGGGCTCAAACTTAAGGTTCTCCTACTGTAGATACTCCTGCGGCTCTAGTGTCTGGCATAATACTATAGAAGACGTTCGCCGAGTATCTGTTATTAAAGGAGAATATAGAACTCTCCTTTAGCTCATTAAAGATATCCGACTTCGTGATAGAGTGGAGTGTAGATTGGTTATTTAGAACAGCAACGGTTTATATGCCATTTACCTCACTATACTTAGTGAAGTATTAGTTAGGAGAGTAGTCCTCAATTTCTATATCTATAAGGAGCTGTTCGGCCTTATTAACTTTACCCTTAAGATCTTCTACGCCTTTATATTGAACCAGGAAGCTTTGGAAGTAAGCTATAGTAACCTTACAATTTCTGACATTTCTTGCACTCTGGCGAAACTTGTTATATGCCTCCTTTTATTTATTAAGAGAATGCCTAGTTAACCAGCAATTCGGTTTCTTATAAACGTAGCACTTCTTCTGGTAATTACTTTGGAATGAACCTCTATAAGGACCTCTACCTTTGCCTTATAGTTGTTGATTGTACCCTCTGCTGTATTGCCTACCATGGCCACTATATGTTTGATTAGTCTAGTTGTAATTATATTGGTTAGGCGGGTTGATTAAAGTAGGTTAGAGTTAGGCGTTGAATTGCTGTACTTCTTAAGAGCGTAGAGCGGTGCTAATAGAAGATCTTAATTAAGCACACACACCTTTATAAGTATTTGCAGGATTAAAGAGAGTAAGGTTATATTCTTTAACGCCTTAGTATGCGCTAATAACTTAATCACATAGGCTGAAATCCTCTTAATATGATTTGGATAAACTATACTAAATTATCTGAAGTTAATTAAAGAGCTTTTGAAGATAATCAAGCTGAGGGATACCTAGGTTTGTAGTAATAATCCTTAAAAAGGTAGTCTCTCTCCATTCTAATATATACTGCTACTTATTTTCTTCTGTTTTAAAGTAGCATCTTAACTTATATATTATGCGGTTGAAATTGTATCCTTTTCCTACCAAACGATTATAATAGAAGGTACTAGCTCGGCCCTTAAGCATAACGGAATAAGTGTTGTGGTATTTATTAGACTCTATTCCTACCTTCTAGTAACAGTTGTAGAAGATACGTAGTTTTGAATTAAGAACATTATATAATTCCCCGCTAAACTTCTTTTCTTGATCCGAATAGAGCTTCGCAAGCTCTGTAAGCAATTTTGAACTGCCTCCGATTTGAGATTGAGATAGAGGAGGTAGGAGTTGCATTGCAGGCTGCAGTGGGGACGTAGGTCTAGTTGGTAGGGTCCAAAGGCTGTTAGATTGCGAAGTAGGGGGATCTTGTGCTTGCTAAAGGGTAGTAGTTGAAGTTGTGGGTTAAATTGGTTGATATAGGGGAGTTGAAAATAGAGGTAGAAGCGTCTCTGATAGTATATTATTTGGGTTCTATTGTGAATTAAGCTTCCTTATAGTGCGTAGTTGGTGCTTAATCTCTTGTGGAGTCTATTTATGCTCTTCTTTTGCGTTAATAACTTGCTCCTAAATGTTATCTCTAATAGTACCCCCATCTATAGGTACAAACACTCTATTCTTCTATAGGAAGTTACAGAAGTCCTATATGATATCCTTGTTCGCAGGAGCCTATGTTTCCTTTGTCCATCTAACAAAGTCCTCCTTTATATAGTACCATAGCATGGTGTCGTTGTATTCGCTATCTTTGTAGTATGCTATATAGTGTAATAAGAATCCGTTTAAGTCTTGTTGATTAACATCTTTAGGATTAATTATGGCGGTTTTCTATGTCTCTGGGTTAATGTCGTCCTTATACTTCTTTGGGTAGGTTAACGCTATAATAGCTATTATTAAAGATTGTTTGACGCGTTTTAATAAAAATTAAGGGAAATAAAGGTTGTTTAATATGTAGTTAGGTAGTAATCGTAATCCTGTAGTCTATAAAGGTACACCGAAGGTATTAAGATGGTTGTTTTGACGTATTTTGGACGTTGACTTGGGACCCTAGGTTTAGTAACACTTCTAACCTAAAATACTCAACCAAATCTTTGTAAACGTGGTTGTTCTGCGTAATAGACGTAATTTGGTATCTCCTAGTATTTAGTGACACTTCTATTACTAGTTTTCCGCAAGTCTAAGGTAGCACAGTATCGCCGGGATCCATTCTATATGAGCGCATATAGCACCCCTGTATAAGACTATCTCTTCTGTTTGAAAACCTAGCTAGTCTGTGGTTGACTGTGTATTTAACCACTAATTAGTGTTGGTTATACAGGGTAACTTACCAATAATGACTACTTGAGTAGGTTATAGTGATGTTGGTTGATAAAGCTTATTTATTAGAATAAGGGAGGGCGAGGAGCGTAAGGCTCCTCCCCACGCTAGTGCCGCGGCGGCATATGACAATATGTAATAACCACTTGCCTCATTCCCGATATTTATAATTATAACTATAGGTATATACTAGTTCTAAAGATAATATATCTAATATAATATTATTAAAATTAAATTTTTTATTCTCTTTAATATTTATAGATATAGTATTAGCTTTTCCTTTACTAATATAAGCCTATTTTCTTAATTTTTCTAGCTCTTTTAAAACTTATAGAACTATAGTAGATTATATTAGTAATATATCTATATTAGAGCTATAATAAAGT
>Ga0307507_10004562_pt1 | contig 24301 bp, 22 predicted proteins | sample 7_EM_MG_FD_207223 | JGI IMG/M metagenome (GOLD analysis project Ga0307507, IMG submission 207223) | Populus trichocarpa ectomycorrhiza microbial communities from riparian zone in the Pacific Northwest, United States - 7_EM | ecosystem: Host-associated > Plants > Roots > Unclassified | place...
TGGGGGTTAAACGCCACTTTGGGTAATTCTCACCCAGATCGCCCCAGTTAACAGCCCAAACAGGCCTCCAGACTATGTCTTATCTGTGAAATATCCCGGAAAGATCCTTGCAATATCCCTGTTCTACTCCTGTATTATCCCTGTTTTTCCACTAAATTTTCGGTCACTTGTTGCCTGGGACAAGTATGTTAAGCTGGTCGTAACCTGAGCTGTCCTCATCGCCATAACCCTTCCAAATGTACCCAAATGCTTAGCGACTTAAGTTTGCACACTCTTAAGAACAGACCTTAAATAATACAGTCAGAACAAGCCTTTTTTACACTTTCGTTTACCAAATACCAAATCTGGTACCTCTTGCTAGATGTGAAACAGTAAAATGGGCAGCAAGGCACACTAATCCTGTTTCGGATAATTCGTGCACTCGAGCACAGGCACCATTACTCTATTTGCTGGAAATTAGTGGTTGCTATGATGCTGAGTCACTGAAGATTAAAAAGCTGATATCCATAACCCGAAATAGCTAGCGACTGCCTGATCTAGAATGTGTGTGCCTGCTGCGGATTTTATAAGTTCCGCCGAAAGGGATATCAGTTACATGCGATAAGATAAATAAAAGTGGTAAGCTGCAACCGCAGAGATGTCAAATCTGAGAGCAGGATCGATGATATAGAGAGGATCATTAGAGCAAGGTATAAAGTTTCAATAACGAGAAAGAAAAAGAAAAAACAAAGAAGCAAAAAACCCCAGATTGTTGGTATGTCGAAAGTTCAACTCTTCAGAACGATATTTAGTGGCTGGTTATTTATGGAACACCCTCCTGCTGCTTATTGGATACTGTCTTGATAGTGATGTTCTGCATTGCAGTGCTGCCCCAAGCCTAAATTTCAAGTAACTGATATATCTATTGGCTGTACTTGTACAAGTACGATAGGAGTGGGTTGTAAATTTTACCCTGAAGCTCAATAGAAGCTATTACTTGTGAGACAAGCGCAGCTAATTGACATATTAGTTACTTGAAATTTAGGCTTAAAGTAGGATGATAGCAATACGTATAACAATCAGAGTGCCATCATCGCTAATTCCAGTCGTCCCGTCCGTCCAAGACGGGGTGAGGACGACAAAGGACGAGACTGTCTCGTCCTTGGACGGGACGGACTGCCTTGGCACGATCCTGGACGGGGACATGCAATATTAGTCAGTGAGACAAATACTAGCACTTAAATAAATTAATGCTAAAAACGGAAAATAAAAATAAGAAAAAAAGTGGTGCTCGAGCGGCTTACCAGGGGTGGTAGTTGGGCTGCCGTCGAGCGATCGTTTAAAATACCATGAAAAACAGGGGGGGTACGTTTAAGATACCATGACATACCATGACAGGGGTGAAGTTCCAAGCCACAATTACAAGGGCAAGAAACTATTAATTGGGACAAACAGGGATATATTTGGCTGGTTAACCTTGAATAACTGTTCCATGACTTCTTGCTAGACCATAGCACTAGCAATCTTAGCGGAAAATTATGCAAAAATAAGCAGCATAACTATGCCAAGACCCCATTATTGCTGAACAGCATGACCATGCTGAGACCCCTTTTTACACTGAAAAAAATATTAAAAATTAGGCCTTGCTTGGGTCTATTTTAGGTAATTTTTCTATGATTTTTACGATTTTTTTGATGTAGTGTTCAGGCATTCAGAGTGCTGAATAATGATTATTTCTGTGGCAGCTGGATTGCGGTGCAGAGGAGGTCATAGTTTGGAAACTTCACCCCTGTCATGGTATATCATGGTATTTTAAACATAGACCCCTGTTTTTCATGGTATTTTAAACGATCGCTCGCTGCCGTCGACGGCAATCCGACTAGACGACTGGGAGCATTAGCCATCATTAAGACAGTACTGTATCCTATAAGCAACAAGCTATAATATCAAACACCCTACTCGAGAGCTGAACTATTGGCATACCAACAATTTTGACGTTTTCTTTTTTCTTCTTTTTTTTTTTTCGTTATTAAACTATTATACCTTGCTCTGATGACCCTTTTTCTGTTTACCAATTCTCCTGCTGTGTTTCGCATCTTTATAGTTGCAACCTGCCACTTCTGTTTATCTCATAGACTAATATCCGTCGGCCGCGCTTGTAGTTTTGCACTGTACTCTAGAATATGATAACCAAAAGTTACACGCACTTCAGAAACAGGCACTGTGTTATATTTGCACGGAAACTACCACAAATTGGGAAACTTGAGTGACCCCTTATGATCGCAATGGGTGAAGGACAATAGTCGGGCGCACTAGGTAACTTCTTCATACCGATGGCGTTGCTTTCCTACGAGCAGGCTCAGGAACCCTGGCCAGCTTGCTTTTGCCACTACTAGTATTCATAATTTAGCGCCTACCGGACTTATTGAAAGATATGTTGCCGTTGTTGCCATTGGGCCCTCAGGGGGTTCAAGGGTGGAAATCTTGAGATTAACATAGGGGCGTGGCTACATAGGCCAAAAAAACCAAGCTCCCAGGCAAGCTTAGCAATAGTAGAGTACTCGAGTACTGGAGCACTCTGCCAGGCTTACTCTTAGGCCCGAGCACAGCACAGGTACTGAGCTTAGCAAAGCCCTCGTGTCCTTGCCTTGGTGCGACACACATACTGGTAAGTTACCACAAACAGAATACAGATTCGGATTTACGTCCGCTTTAGCAAAACCCCCTTATCAGGAGTTCTATATTCCCACTAGCTGTGGGGTGTTGTGGCCTTATTTTTCGCTTAAGGATGGGCTATGGGCGCCCCCCAACTTGGCAGGCCTTTAGAAAGGGAGGGGGAAGTGGGAGAATACTTGTAATGGTTTTGGTGGTAGCAAACTTCGGAGTCTGGGGAGACCAGTTGATAAGCAGGCTACTCATGCTAGCTAGTGCGATGACATTCAGCCGCTGGAAAAGTGATCCTTAGTATGGTAAAGTCACAGCTTTGATGTTTGCAGTGGCAAATGTAATTTGTTTGGGGCTTTGGGTACGGGCCGCACGGGGCAGTACCCGTCCCAGGGTCTAGGTGCCCCAAGCCAGGGGGGAGGGTGTATTTTGTATTATGATACTGCTCAGAGAGACTGACTTTTGTCACATGTTTCTTTGACCCCCTGTTTTCGGGCTCTTTTTTTTTGCTTGGGACAACTACCTGTGCTGCCACAGGAGCGAATTTTCACGTTTGTAGGTTCTGGTGTTTGGGTCTGTTGAGTAATTGTTTGGCCCCCCGGCCTTGGATCATATTGTATCGGTGCCGTGCTGTACTGTACCTGACCATGAATTCGTTTCTGGTTCTCAGATGATTCTCCCTAAGCTTGAGTGGATTTGGCACCCTGCGCTCATCCACATATAGTAGGTTACTGCAGATAAATATGGTGGCAGGATCATACCATCGCCCTTAGCTGTCCGGGAACTCGCGGGACCCTATTCCTTGCTCAGCCGTAGGGATATTGTTGCAGGTTCATTTTCTCATGTGAAAGCAGTCGGTGAACAGAACAACAGGATACCTAAACCCTGCTCTCGGGCACTTTTTATCCCACTGCGGCGGGTTTCTGTGGCAAAGATAGAAGGAGCGCCCCCAAGAGGGAATAAAAGTACTAAGAATGAAAAGAATAATGAGAGCATAAGGCGTGGGCCCTCCTGCGTCTTGGCTCCTAAAATGAACTTTGAGGGTTACTCCTTTGAAGAATCAGTATCCAACGATGTTCTGAATCAAGGTATTTTTGATGTTCTGCTCTACGAAACGATTTAAAAGTGGAGTCTGGAAGCATCAAGAAATGGAGTGTCTGAGGTTCAATTGGACTGTCTAGAATAGAAGCTATTAATACACTGGTAGATGCAATTTTTTCTTTTACACTAGTACCACCAGCTTCCCCACTCTACTTTCCCATATGTCACGCTATGCAGGATGAAATTCTTGGGTTTGAAGCATCCAGAACAGCGATAGAGTAGAGAGCGTGGGATCTACCCCTGGGGGTCTTCTAGGAAATAGGTCGTTCTGAGCCCAACCCAACCAGAAGAATCAAGGGGGTTGAAGAGGTCGGGTCCAACGACTCGAGGGCCTGGCAAACCAACAACCATTCCGAATCCCTAGACTCCCCTCACGGCATCCTGAGCCCGTAGCCTGCACGACCATCACCACCCGTTTATTCATCTCTAGTGCCACTACTGGTGCGCGAATATAACTCGTTCGGTTTCATACAGGACCACAATAGGTCATAACACCCATTAAGTTAACAAAAAGTCGACTTTTTTCCAGTGGTTAGTGATGTGATTGGCTTCCCCATCGTTAAAGTTCCCGAAGCTAATAGTGCCAACGTTAACTCTAAAGTTAATCAAGCACTACTTTACTGTAATCAAGTATGCTATTATGACCAGAGAAGTCCAGCAAGGTCGATACAAAACCCCTGCTTAATTTTTTCTTTTTCATTTTCATCTTTACCGGGACTCCCCGCTACAAAAAAGCAATGTCAATAACGTGGAATTGGTGGGGCGTGAGTGTGCGATTCGGTTAGTCTTTTTGGTAGGTCGATCGCGGCGCAACACCCACGGACAAACCTAAGCTTTCTAACCGAGATTCTATGTTTCAATGCTATGAAAAAGAAAAATGGGGTGAATACCGGTAAGGGTAAGGTCTGTTACCGGTAAGCCGGTCGCTCATTCATTCCTGGAGAGGATACGCGGGAGACCGTGAGACGCAGGGTTTACCATCATATCGGAAGAGGAGAGACGGAGAAATCTCGAACTTTGACTTGCATAGCTGAGGGGAAGATGCCGTAAGTCAAACGGTCGGAGTTCTGACCGAACGCCGCGGGCAAGACAATGTATGAAACTGTGCACAAGAGTTAGTGTGTGTAATTAAGTAGGGCGCTTACGTACAGTACTTGAGTGCCGTATTTGCCTCACGGCGGCGAACTTGACCAGCTGACGGGGAGAACTTTGAACCGTGGATTTCCGGTTTCGGCAGACCCCAAATGCCGACCCCGGGCTCATACAGTATCATATATACCTCTGAAACAAAATGACGGGAGGAAAGAAGGTGTTGACCTGTTTATGCGCAAGCCATACATAACTTTCTTTTGTTCTTTGCTGAGGCGCAATTCCAGAACGAGTATGCAAAGCGATTGGGCACCACACCCGGTACGGCACTTTTTCATAGAACTTGATGCCTACGAATCTATATTTTGTCCAACCATCTCCAAATGTCGGGGTGAAAAGGGAGCGCCATTGCTTATTCCTGACGACTCCGCACGGTTCCGTAAGTGCCGTGGACCGGCAGCACCAACTTTACCACCTCACAAAGCAGTGTCAGCAAAGCTGCCACCCGAACCTAGGGCAACGTAAACCGATCGCGAAGAACGAATACGGAGGAGAAGAGAGGAAGACAAAAAACATGCCACTGAGTGATCCCACGTGAAACCCCCGCTCCCATAATCAATTCAAGAGCAGCAAACGCGGCGACGCCTGCGTAGAAGATTAGTCCTCAGGAACTCCAAACCGGTACCAAAAAAAACTGGAACACCCGCACTTGTAGAAGGAAAATGCGCCCGGACGTTGCAGTCGTCTCTCCTAGTGGACGTTGTGCGAATTCCTCATGCTTTGTCTCAACTGAGGGCTGAGTTCGCGATCTTCCCCCCGCGTAGCAGAGAAGAGGAATTCCAATGTCCTGGCATATTTTTCTTCTATTCGAGTTCATACGGTATCCTACCGGTATGGCCCCCGTGCTATACCATCTTCCGTTATCCCGATTTCAGACCCCACGCACCGTCCAGCCTTGAGCAACGCCCGCTCTTGGCGAAAATCCGGACAACAAAGGATATTACGGGACGGCACGTAGCAACCAAGCGGGTACCAGCCAGATCTACCACTACTCGTAGTGTCGAAGCGTTTTTAGAAAAGACTGCTATTGCATACCACCCAAATTTGAGAAAAAGTGCCACATTTTGGTGGTATGCAATAGCAGTCTTTTCTAAAAACGCTTCGACATTGCGAGTAGAGGGATCCAGCAGAAAACCCAATCCCTGCGGAAAACGTCGTAACCACAGCAACAGCAACAAATTAGGAAAGGCGAAATACCAAGCTCTCGCAGCTGGCATTTTCTGTAAGGATCGTGGACACCCCTACCACCCACTGGTGGACGGTAGGGGTAGTGGTTATCCTTGCAAAAAATACAAGATGTAAACAATGGCCAAGGCAAAATCTAAACCTTGATGGGTACGGTGGCTACTATTTCTGCCCACCATCTTTGAATCCTACACAACCACAACTTGGGTCAGGCCAGGTCCCAAGCACCTGCCCATCTGCCTTCAAATCATCTTGGCATCCTGTCTCCATGCTGGAACTCAAAAATTTCCTGAGGTTCGCATCAAGTCTCTCTTGTCACGCTTGGCATTTTTGGTAGGGATTATATTTACTGCTGGATCCCTTTAATTGCTCGAGTAGAGTACCGGTACCTGAACTTGTACTTGGCCCGGGAAAGGAATAGGGTGTACATAAAAACAGGGGTTGAGAGGGCAAGCCGTGTGTACTAGTACTCGCAGAAAGAGAATAAGTCCTGACAAAGGGCGCAACCACAATCCCCCTCAAAATTCTACCATCATGATAAAGACAATGGCTATTACAATGGCAGGCACAACTGTAGCGCCTATTAATACCAAAGCCTCTATATCTACGACAAGGCATGTATCCCATGGATGGATGAGATACGCAGATTCTCGACCTTCCCTATATGACAGCACTATTCTGTGGCTAAGCAGGTTTTCTGCGGAAAAAAACTCTTGGTATTTCATGATTTTTGTCAGGCAAAGTCACTGGGTCACATCCGGATTAGGAAGGTTGGGAATCTGCATGCCCCATCCGTCCATGGGATACCGGTAAGCCGAATAAAAATAAAAGCTGGCAACTCAGAAAAAGGGGTGCTAATAATAAGAATCTAGAGTGAAAGAGCTAAGGAAAAAGTAAAAAATGGTGGCTTAAAAAAGCCTTACATATGTACATGACAATAAAATAGTCACAAAAGAAAGAAAATAAAAGTGTTGATTATTGATATTGCAACTCTACCATTTTCTTACAATACCTTCCTACATGCCCAACTACAGTTAAGAATATTTAAGATAACAGTCACTTCTGACCTCTGTCTATAGTTTTCATTTTCCTTATATCCTATTCTCTTTCCTCTTAGAAACCAATACTATAGAAAGTCTTATAAAGGAATGCAGAGTGTTTCGCCAGTACTAATCTGGATCCAATTAATTAACTATATCCCCCTACCAGGGGTATCATGGCTTTCCTGACCAGGTTGCGGATACATAGCATGGAGAATCTCTGACTCTGTACACACCCATATCAGCCGTCATTCGCCCCAATTTTGCTTGAACTTCAATACAAGCAATTGGATGCATTACGTATACTCTTCAGATCATCCTAATCGCAACCCCAGAAAGAGAAATCGCAGACCTCTTCCCTTCGCAGACCAACTCCGCCACAGAACAGATAGTGTTTTCTGTGGGGGCGTGCTTTTACCTAGTAGCCCAGTCCGTCCATCCTCATCCAAAGATGTGATAGAGGGTATCATTGAAGATCCTGCCCGGGACACACGCCAAAGCCTTCTAGATTCCTTCAGTTATACTAACTGCCGACAACTCTCCCCTACCGTGTTGATAGTGCCGAATTTCTATACATTGTGTTGAAGAGAGACTGTTGATATTGACGTAATTCCTTGACCGACAGATTTAACTTCATACTGGTAACATCACTCTCATATTAGGTTTGGCGATCCTGTTAGTGGATGCATCAAAATTTGAACTTGAACTTGAAATGCTTTCGATATCACTCGATTGACATTTTCAAGAAATGTGGGAAGCTAGTTTTTTTTTAGTTTGCATTTTAGTGCTGATGTAGGAAGTTGGGGACTATTAAAACTGTAGTGGATAAGTAACTGGGGTTGACGGTAGGTGCCTATGGCGATCCGCAGGTAGCTATAGGTGATGGCAGGTGATATTAGGTACCTCCGAGTGATTGTGGGTGACCGTGGGCAACCCCCCGATCCGTTCAGGAACAGTACAAGTGCGAGGCGGCTGCCACCTATGACCGACCCAGATGGCTCCCGTCTTTATAAAAAGGCTAGCCCTAGGGACCCACCGCCCCCCCCGCTACGCTTAGGTAAACTGCATCAAGATCTCTACTTCCCCGCCCGCCTAAGTCCAAGATCCGCTGTGCAGTTTCTATGCTTTTGCAGACCGAGATATACCCCCTAGTAGCGCTGGTTGCACCGGTGCTGGTGTTTAGACTAGCTTTCACCGACAAGACTACTAACCAGTCGGATCCATCCTAGGGGGCAAACTACAGATTGAATAAGTAAGTAGAGACCGGTGGTAGGATCTATTTAGTAGTATCATAACCGCCGGTTGCCCAGAGGTTTGCACTTGAGTCTAATGCTTGCCATTTTGCCACACAGTCAGTAGTTTTGAGAAGTGAAGTGAGTATGGGAAGAAGTTATATACAGTACAACATACCCTTATTTACTATAGATGCATGAGCGCCGGATTCCGCCTTCGTCAACCCCCATCAAACTAATCCCCACGCTAGCGCTCCCTTTAGAGAGGTTAATGGATGGATACCTAGCGATTATGTGTGGTGTCGATTAGGCCGCTTTTATAACTTCCTTCCCCCAAAAGACTACCCCCTTTACAGGGAACCAGGCCGCGCTAAAGCCACTTCTAGGACAATTCATTCCGTTTCGTCTCGTTTTGTTTCTGCTTTATTCTCTGTTGTGGGTTGTTCCTATCTCTATGATATCTCTATCTAGCACATTTACCCTCAATTATGAAAGTGGGCCGCCTATATGATGACCCCCCCCCCAGAGACCCCCGATGACGGAGTAAATTAACCTAAGTCTTACCAATCGAATTCATAGGTTAGAAGAAAATAAAATAAGAACGAGCGGGGATCGCCGGCAGGAACTAGGATAGAACATTAATCAGACCAGTGAGCTAGGGTGATATGTGGTTGGAGCAACCTTTTTCGAACCTGGGCTCTGAGATTGTTACCGTATGATTCATACCACCTTAACTGAAGTGTTTTATTCATTGAGCAAAGCTATCCTAACAGGATTTAGTGCTTGCTTCCTTAGGTTAGGCCAAAGCATATTGTGCAATATCTACCGTGTAGGGAAGAGGTGTGAGTGGGTGGTGTTGGAAATTGCAGTGTTTCGGCCGCGCACTCGATGTGGGATGTGGCCGCACTACAAGGCCGCACTAGTATACGTACGCACTAGTGAAAGGAAGCGCAAGCTAGGAAAATGTTTTCACACCCCTGTATATTTCTCTCTCTTTCCTTCCTTCCTATTCTTTCTCTCTCTAGTCTTTCCTTTCTTCAACTCAACACAAACTATGATCTTCATCTCCGCATAATATAAACATTGTGTCTGTCTCCACATAAGCCGTTCCTCTCCGCTGCGTAAAACCCTAACCGTAAATCATTACCTCCGCATCGAATATTTTCAACAGGGGGTCCGGTGCGAGGAACGAGTGACAGGTTATGACCGCAACTCTGGGGGGGCCGCAGATATGGCATCAAGTGGTGAGCGTTGGTGGCGGTGGGTACAAGGGGAGATACTAAGCTTATTTGAAGGGGTTGGGCAATTTATAATCAGGTACGGCTACAATAGTCTGATGGGTTTCAATTTTGTTTTTTTGGACTTGTCGAAGGACAGAGGGGAAGTCGAGGGGGGTATTCCCTTGATGTAGATTCGCCAATGACACCCATCAGATTGGCTACTCATAATTGGTTATTTGCGATACCAGATCGAACGGACATATCCCCACTCTCAAAAAAAAAGAGAACAAAAGAGAACCGAGTGAAGATATATATAAACATATCTCACATACAACAAAAAACAACCAGAAAAACATCTACACATCCTCAGTCAAATAATCAAACCCACTCCACCCCCCCTCTTTCGGCTCAAATTCCGCAACCTCAAACGACCACTTCACCATGGCGTTATCAAAATTCTCCAACATCCACGCAGCCGTCATATCCATACCAGCCGTAACGCCCCCACACGTCCAAATCTTCCCATCCCTCATCCACCTCCCCTTATACACCCAGCGTGCCCCAAACGCAACATCTTTCCCCACGGCTTTCAGTAAAATCTTATTACTCATCGCGCTCTTCCCGGCCAATACCCCGGCCTTCGCTAGCGCTATCGAACCAGAGCAGACGGCAAGTACAGCTTGGACTTGTTCCACCCGGGCGATGATAAACTCCTTCTCATCATCGCGCAGTGGCGCGAGTGCGTCGGGGCCTGGGACTATGAGGACGTCGAGGGGCGGGCATGTGGTGTAGGTTGTTGTCGGGAGGAGTTGGGGACCCCCGGTTGCGCTCATGGGGGATAGACTGTGGGAGATGTAGTGCCATGTCAGCCGCGGCGCAAGAGGGAGGAATGCCTCTGTTTGTGGAAGCTGACTGAGGAAGTGGTGGGAGATATTTGTCAAGAGGTCAATTGGCCCCGTGCTGTCCAAGAGTTCGTGATTGTCAAGGAGGATGACGCCAATTGAGAGGTTGGGGGCGGGTGGTGCTGCTGCCATGTTTGCGGTTCGGGAGAGGGGAGTGAATGAAGGAATGAAGGCAGAAAGGAATTGGGGAGAAATATAACTTCGGTTACCCGAGAAAGAGACGGAGCAACAAACTCCCCGAAGCGGGGCAGTTTTAAGACTATTCCTGCAACTGCAGCACTCGGCAAAGGCGAGTATAATAAGAACACAGCGCTGCATCTCACCCGTTTTACCAATCAGACTTTTGGGCACTCTGCAGGAACATGATAGTCTAACTCCAACCCGACCATGCAACGCTACCCCGGGACCATACCAAAGCTATGATAGGTCAGGTTGGTTCATTGTTGGAACGTGGTCCTGGTCGCTCGCTACACCGTAGCGATTGGAAAAAAGACGGCTACTGCATAAGTTACTAACTTAGCAAACTTCTGAGGCTCCAGCAAATTTTTGGGTGCATGCAATACCGGTAGTACTCCGTTCTCCAAATACTGGTATCACAACACCACGAGGAGTGGGAGGTTTTCAGGATATGGGGAGTGTCGTATGGTATTACCGTAAATAGAGGCATCCGAGATGGGACTAGAGGGTGAGGCACGATAGGCGAGCCGGGTTCGCCCCTTGTAGCTAGATTCCTCCGATGATCTGCTATAGCGCTACTAGTATTTCTACCGCTTCGTTCGGAAGAGAGAGATTCCAATAAACGGTTAACCCAGCTCGTCTATCGAGTCACACTTGGTTGGAATTTGATCCGACCCATCTTCAGTGTTACCGGTGAATGCGGTACTGTATGTACCTTTTTCGGGCTAACCCAGGACATATCCGGAAACACGCCAGCTTCAATATGCTGCAGTAGTACAGTACACAGCGACCCGCGAAGTTCTCGTGTAGCACCCCAGGTATTATATTATATCAGGAAAAAAAAAAAAAGAAATGGTGGTAACAATGAGTGGGTCGTGCAGTCTCTCGGCAAGCGCTAATGCGATGGCGCTAGAAACATTGAATTTTAGCTATGATACAGTACTTACAGTTTATGAGCCACCGGTAACCCGCTAACCAGGATTCTGGGCCTCAATCCAATCTATGCAGCAGTCCCTCCCTCGAGCTCACTTTGGCCGAAAGTGGGGGATTATGCGGAGTCCCAAAGCCTAGAAATAGCTCAAAGTGTCATCCTACATGCAAAATTACCGTAGTATGATATCCCCAACGGGTACTAAATTACTGTCAACCCTCAAGACCGCCGATCAATAACCAGATGTAGAAAAAAACTTTGTGCGTGGTTCCTGGTGAAAACTTGGAAAAATGCGAATGCTTTCAGGCGGAATATGCTCACCATCTCGAATACCAGGAATTCCGGTTACATGGGGCTGGCAAACATGGCAGGTGTTAGTGTGGAAAAGGCCATTCCAGAAAAAAGCTTTTAGCGGAGGGACTTTACTCAAGACATCTTCGCGCATGCCTGAAGGAGACGATCAGCTCAAGGGAAATTGTGGTTAGGATGAGATATGTGCTGCATCAAATTGCACGTCCTAATTCAAAACCCACAGGAGACTAGTGATATCATACGAGTGCGAAAGAAGAAAGAACAAAAAAGTGGCATCGTGACTAGACATACATTATCACTCGTGGACAGCGCTGGCCAGAATCTCGACCCCGCGAATGCCCGCCTGCACAACCTCCTTAACTCCCTGCTCTACCGCAGGCATACTGCTGACACCACTGAGCTTGATCCCGTTCTCCCTATCTTCGCCATTAGTCTCCGCAACTCCCTTGACGTTATTGGCACCATTAAGCTTTGGTGCATCCTCAGCCTTAAGCACCTCCTCCGTCTTGCTAACCAAAATCGAAAATGCCCTCCTGAGCACCTCCTCTCGAATCTTGGGTCCACAGCCTACAACACGAATGGCATAGATCCCGTCGATAACCGTACTAGTGATAAATATCTCCCCATCAGCATTCACCGCCTCATACACAACTTTGGTCAGGCGATTGCTCTCGTCCCTCAGTGCCGTCTTAACTGCGAATACTGTAAGTGCAAACGCTGGCGGAACGACAATTTCGAATATGTCCGCGCGATCGCGCACCCAGTGTGCGAAACTTGCCCCATGCTGAAGCGAATTCCGGATATGCCCCTGCAGCCCCGAAACCCCGTACGAGCGCATCACGAACCAGATCTTTAATGCGCGGAAACGGCGGCCGAGGGGGATTTGCCAATCTCTATAGTCGGTGACCAGACCTCCCTCTGAGAATGGGTTTCGAAGATAAGAAGGGGTTATTGAGAGGGCATCTATCAGGTGCTTGCGGGTCCTGACGTATAGGCATGAACAATCAAAGTTTGTTAGCAACCACTTGTGCATGTTCATGTTGAAGCTGTCAAAGTGCTCGAAGGGTGCTGGGATGTGCTGATATTGCGGGAGGATGAGGGCGGCACCAGCGAATGCTGCGTCGACATGGACCCAGAGGTTTGGGTAGTCCTTCAACACGGGGACTATGGAAGCAAAATCATCAACAGCGCAGGTGGCGGTGGTGCCGAGGGTTACGGTTAGGAAGAAGGGATGTAGACCCCTCGCTGTTAGTTCTTCTAAGGACTTTCGAAGGAGTGGACCCGTTAGGACGTAGTTCTCGGTGGCACTGCCGGGGACCTTGATGGAATGGTATTTTACGCCGGCGATTTGACAGCCTTTTTGTGTAGAACTGTGGGTCTGGTCGGAGAATAGTGCGACGAGCTTTGATCTATTGTTATCTATGACCTCCTCGCACTCTTCCACCGATTTACCTGCAGTAGCGAGACTGCGCAGGTACCGTTCCCTTGCCGCAACAATGACTGTGCAAATAGCCTCACTAGCACTCCCTTGAATAACTCCTCCACCACCGTTCTTGCTCGTACTCAGAAAGCATTCCGGCAGGTTGAGCAACCGTGCAAGCCAGTCTAAGACAATAGTCTCCAACTCGGTGGCAGCAGGCGAACAGAGCCAATTGAAGTTTGCACTGGTGAAGGTGGCAGAGTAGAGCTCTCCTAGAATACCGGGGTATGAGGAGTTCGCGGGGAAGAATGCGAGGAAGTTGGGGCTTTGCCAATGGGTTATCCCAGGGAGGATTTTGGATTCTATGTCTGATTGAATGTCGGCCCAGGGCTCGGGATCGGCTGGGGGCCCCGGTGGAAGGAGGGGTTTTAGGTATCCGGGGGAGACGTTGGAGACTACGCGGCGGGATTCGATAGTGTCGTAGTAGTCGATTACTGTTTAATGGTTTTTTTGTCAGTCAGTCAGTTATGGGCGGAGGTTGGCACAGAGAAGCCAGCAGGGGCGGAAGAAGGGAAGTAGGAAGGGGGGTTACTTTGGTCAATGGCAGAGTGAGCAGCTGCCCGGAATTCGTCTGAATTCATGGCCAGGCGAAGGTCAACTAATAAACTGGCGAAACAAAAAAGCAAAGCCAAAGTATCATAAAAAGCAGAAAAGGCGCCTGTAGATTGATTGTTTAAATTCGCGCGCTCGCAGAAGGTGCAGAAGAGGCGAAACAATTCTTTGGAAGCTAGTATAATAATCCCGAGACTCCCTATCTATCGTGATAGCGGGGTTAGTGGGGCGATTTATGGCAAACCATTCCTCCATGTCAGCCTTCCTCCGTGCGCAGTTACTCGCGCTCACCGAACTACTTTGTGCTGTACAGTACGCCACCGATTCCATCCCATCTTCGGTGCTCTTCGCCATCTTCGACATATCGCCACACTCTGCAAGCCCGATTCCAACAATCACCACAAGGGGAAAAGGGTACAAACTTCTAATTGGAACGTGAGCACCCTTCTGCCGGATGCATTCGTGGGACTCCTCATAATCCACCACGATATCAGATAAGCAACCGAGCTAAACTGCGATAGGCTTAGCCAAGCAAGTTAACAAAATTACCAACACCAGTTAATGAGATATATAATGCCAACAGTTTTGCTCAAGCTACATCGCGTTAGGCAAATACTAATATTTCCCAAGATGTTTTTGGCACTGAATTCTAAGGCTAGAGGCCTAGCGGAGATAGTATAATGAGATTATATGACTTTTTTACAGCACCAGTGGGAAGAGAGGACTCTTCTTCCTCCCCTCTTCCGAGTAACCTATCCCGTCTGAACGTGTTCGGTTATCATCTCCGACATTTTGGTTTAGTTTTAGGCTCTTCTTGGCTTTCGGAAAGGAAAAAGAGGTGGGGTGGGAAGGGTGTCTTGATTATAGGCCTGACTTGCTCTCTTATCCACTTGTTTGATTGCTCGTTTTCTGGGAGCTTAGAGAGAGGGTGTATGCAGTTGTGCAAGTAACAGGCAGGCAAGCTCAGCGAATTTGGGCTAGTAAACGGAAGCAGGGTAGGATAGAATCGTTTTCTTTCTTCTCTCCGCTTGTGGAATGAATGAGTTTTGCCGTAACAGTGGCTGGACGAGAAAGTTGCTGTACCGGTTACTCGAGTACTCGAGTACCGGTACTGTGCGAAGGGTAGTTTGCAGTATGACAGGAGGTGGCAGGGATTAAGCTCGTGAGGCTCTGATCCAGATACAGATACCGTAAGCTACTGTACTGTACTTGAACGGTAGGATGTTTCACTCTCTAGAGTAGCTCGTAATAGCGAGACTTGGGGAGAGATAATTGGTCAGGACACTGAACATCTTGACTCCAGTATGCTGTATCATACCTCTCATCAAACTTTTCAGTACACGTACACTAGCTACCGGTATCTGGAAGCGAGTGGGCACAATACTCTCGGAGGTTCAAAAATGTCTCCCCCATCAATAATAAAAACACCCCTACCGTTTCCCGTTGATCTGTGAGCAATTTCCCAGCGAATCATTGGATCAGCCCGAGACGATTGCCGTACTATGCCCCAGTGCATACCAGTATAGTGTGGCTGATTCTACTCAGTCAGCTTAACAGACTGTGTTATCGAATGTGGTTGTATTTGTACGAGTATACTCGAGCATGGCAAGTCGAAACACTGCAAGGGCATGTGTCGGATTGTATACCGTAGTGTCAGATATAAACTGTATATTATTTACTGTTGTGCTTGAGCGCTTTAGGGTTGATATTCGAAACAATCACCAGTTTAACCAGCTGGATATCGCCTGTTTTCTTACCCGCTGCCCGCAAAGGGTGAGGTAGATTCACCTCTCCTGACTGTAGCATGCAGGATTGCCAGGTAACATAGGACTCGAAGAATCCGGCTTGCTCGAATTGTCGACAATCACTCTGCGAGATGCCCTATCCTATGCAATTCCTGCTCAGCCATCGAGTGTCATCCTGCAGGCAGCAGCAGCAGCAGCAGCAGCAGCAGCAGCAGCATGTATGATATACTATTGCACAGTCCCGTAGTATGATACATCTCCACCCAACCAACCCAGCATCCGAACAGCCCACCACCCCCCATGGTTGTTGACTTGAGCTAGTTTGTCCTTTGCCCTCCCCTTGTTCAAGCGACCCTCACCTCTTTTACCCCCTCCTTAGCTTCTCTCCTTCTCGCTCTCTCACCTCCGAGAAAATTATTTCCAATTCCTTTCACCACAAGCCAACGACAAGCGAAACTTAGTGGACATGCCGCCAACAGCTACCGTGAAGGTTAACGGAACCGTCATCGCCAAGTCAGACATGCACGAGACGGTTGAGGGAAACATTTATGTGAGTGTTACAAAGGCATCTAAAATGCACTACCCCGTCCTAGATATCCGGTACCTTTCTGCCGCCAATATTTCTCTCTTTCTCTCTTTTTCTCTTTTTTGCATGGCGCTTTTCTTAGCTACAACTAGGTGAAAAAGAAAAAAAGAAAAAAAATTACTGATAAAATACTCCCGGGCAGTTTCCACCACAGTACGCTCTCGGGACAGCGGCGCGCTTATTGGCGGCGGGGCGATTGTTCGGACAAGCTAACCGGAATATCATAGGTCCGTAAACTCGGAATTCCTAGAAAAGTCGGATACTTCGAGTTATTGTCCGTGGAAGGGAACCGCAGCGTATTACAACATCAATGTTGATGGTAATTATGACTTTTCATTTCATTTCTCTCTTATCCCCACAACTTGTGTTCGTATTTTCCGGCGGAGGGACGTTGAAGGCGTTTTAATAAGCGTTCCCGGGCCCTCAGGAGTTATAATCAAGGATGCCGCTTGGTGCTACCCAGAGCCAAAAGACAAGTTCAGACCGTATAAAGATTTCGTGGCGTTCTGTTTGTATGCCCCGCTGATGCTCCATCTGAAAAGGGTTCCCTTTCGTCTGCGTTAGTATCCCCTTTGCTATTGTGAGATTATTTTGCTCTCTCTTTTCCCTTTCCTTTCCCCGATTCATCCCATAGTTCTTTCCCAGAAACGGCTTAGACTGACTTCCCTTCCCTATAGACAAAGCGAAGGCCGTTATCGAATCAATACCGGAGTAAACTCTAAATAGCTACGATGATCTGATTGATACCAACCAGGATAGGGGAAGCAGATGATAGGGATGGTTCTTTTTCAATTTCAATTTCAATTTCTTAACTTACTTTTCCTTTTTTGTTTGGGGCGCTGTTTTAATTTTTTTCGGACTCGAGCATCGAGATTCTTATCCCCTTTGATACCGGTACTGTTAGCAGGGGAAGGAAAAATGAGGACAGACCTCCCTTTTCGCGAACTCTCAGGGGGAAAATATTCTAGGATTTTTCTATGGAATGTGAGGCTGAAGTACCGGTAGAGCTGTTCTGCCAGATTTATGTGACGTCATGCCGATGAGTTGGGGTGTTTCGGCCAAGATCGACAGAAGATCCGGGATCTCGGGCTGGGGCTCTTCGGGGGTTCACTTTGGAAGAGTTTTTGGTCACTTGTCGGGGAATAGAGAAACGTTTGACTCCACGATGGTATCTCTCCATAAGAGAGGTGAGAAGTCGCAGGGGGGACCTGGTTGGAGTACCGGTGTGAGACAATAGAGAAGCGATGGATGCACTGCGCAGTACGTGTCAGATGCCCAGTTATTCGCGTCGAAGCTTTTCTGAGAGCAGAGCCTCTTCCTATCACGATGATGAACCCACTTCTCTCCCACCCTCAACCCTTGGCTTCACCTCGACCTCCCATTCATAGTCTAACGTCGGCAACCAAATAAAATAAAATCAACCAACTGTTCCTCTTCGCCCTTTTAGGGAGATTTTAAATCTCCCTTCTACCGCTAGCTGCCATGGCATCCCCACTATCCGACGCTGCACTCGAGTCTACCTTCTCTCCTATTTCCTCTGAGCTATCTGGGGCTGTCCCTGCCATATCTTCGCAGGATACCCAGTCCATACTTTGGCTATCAGCTTATCTGGTCTACTCTATTGTTTACCTCCTCCAGCGGATATTCTTCTGGGTGATATCCTTCTCGACTTACACCCTACCCACATGGCTGTTTACATTGTTCAGCACTAGTTTAACGTTTACCATGAATTTCACTACTTTGTTTGTTCTCCTGGCCTTCCCCCCCCCCCCCCCCTGGGCTATCTGCTAATAGGTGAGATATGGTGAAGGCTCATTATATTCTTGATCTTCGGATCAATAGTATCGTGGGCTGTGAGGTATAGGGTGCTCTATAATTACAACCGACTACCTCACGAACCCCAGCGAAAGGAACCTCAGCTCGACCTATTCCCCGATTCGCAAGAGGGGGACTCCAAACCAGGGTTCTCAAGTTATTTGGACGAATTCCTCAGTGCTATCAAGGTGTTTGGATATTTGGAGCGACCAGTGTTCCACGAGCTCACCCGGAGTATGCAGACGAGAAAGCTGATTGCCGGTATTATACGCCACTCGCCGACACCCCACCATCCATGCTGAACTAACAACGCTGCGGTTTAGGGGAAACTTTACTACTCGAGGAAGAGAAAGGGTTCTGCATTGTGGTTGACGGTTTGGTCCAGGTGTTCGTTAAAGCCAATCGCGATGTCGGAAACATGGCCGCAGCGGCTTCAGGGCCCGGCTACGGTGGTGCTTTTCACGACGAGGAGGAGGAGAAAATCGCAGACGGGCAAGGCTATCAGTTACTCACCGAAGTAAAGAACGGCGCCCCGATGAGCAGCTTGTTTACTATTCTTAGCCTCTTTACCGAAGATGTTAAACTACGGCACGACGACGAAGACGAGAGTGGTCCTGTGAGTACTAGCAGTAGTATGGTGAATCTTCACGCGGCGGGGGAGAGTGCTGATAGTGGACGATTTCACTTACCTCCCGTGCCCCCACTGTCTTTGAGTGGTGACTATGCCCGAAGTAGTTCGCGGCCAGTGACGCCGCATGACCTGCATCCCCCACGTCCTCAGAGACCTCGAATGAAAAAATCCAAGTCTGTCCACCCGGATATTGTCGCTAGAGCGACCGTTGACACTACTATTGCGGTTATCCCCGCTAGCGCATTCCGACGGCTGACGAGAATCTACCCCAAAGCGACGGCACACATCGTTCAGGTTATTCTTACGAGGTTTCAAAGGGTCACATTTTTAACTGGTTATAGGTATCTTGGCCTTACAGATGAGGTTCTGAGGACTGAGAAATTCATGAATAGATACACTATGTATGAATTGCCGAACCATCTCCGCGGGGAACCGTTGGAAAGGTTGAAGGAGAAGTTTGAAAAAGAGCAAGAGAGGGCGGAACCCGAGGATTCGATGAAGGGGATAGTCCTACATAACCCTGGTGCAAATTCAGGGAAGCGGAGGAGATCTAGTAGTTCTCTTCGCAAGGAAGCAGTCATCCATGCTCGGCTTGCTGCTGCTAGGGGTCAACCATCGCCTGCATTGGATACAGCTCCCTCACCATTTAGGGACAATAAAGGGAAATTTAAGGGCAAGTTTCAGCAACATTATCCAACTGGCCGGCTTACGCCATTCCCTCCAGGATTGACTATGTCGGCCTCGAGTATGGGACTAGACATGCCCTCGCCCATGACTGAGGGAGCGTTTAATCCATTCGCACAACAAGCAGCTCAAAGGTTCAAAGCCGATGGGCCTTCGGAAAATGAAGACTCCGCGTTTAGAGAAGCTGTATTAGAGTGCATGTTCAAGGCTATTGGTTTAACTGGATCGGCGATGAATGTACGTTCTGGCACCGAGAGTGGAGAGCAGAGCCCTCGACTCGTTAGCTATGATGCCAAGAGGCAGAAAGCCGTTTTCTCCAATGCATTTGGATATATTGACCCTATTGAAGGTGATGGGGAGACTGAATCTGCCGCTAGCACCAGTGGGTCCGGTGCAAGTACCGGTGGATTCGTGAATGTCGGCATCAGTGGTGTTTATGCTGAATTGAAGGACGAAGTTGAGATTGTATTTTTCCCTAAAGGATCTGTATTGGTTGAGCAAGGAGAGAGAAACCCCGGACTTTATTACGTTATTGACGGATTCTTGGATGCCAGCATCCCAGTTGACGAAAAGACCGAGAACAGTAATGTCCTGGGTGGAAACTCGATCAACCTTGGATCACCCAGTGGTGACCATACCGAGCACCCACCACCAATGAAAGAGAGGAAGAACTCGTTCGCTTCCAGGTCGGGAAACCCAAAGAGAAAGATAGGCAGAAAGAGCCTTTTCATGGTTAAGCCCGGAGGCATCGCGGGATATATCGGAAGCGTTAGTAGCTATAGAAGCTTTATCGATGTCACTGCAAAGACCGATGTTTATGTTGGCTTTCTGCCTAGGGTAGCATTGGAAAGGATTGTGGAGAGGCACCCCGTTGTGCTTTTGACCATGGCTAAGCGCTTGACGAGCCTACTACCGAGATTGATTCTGCATATTGATTTTGCGCTTGAGTGGTTGCAAGTTAATGCTGGGCAGGTTATATATCATCAGGAGGACGAGAGGTATGTTTTGACTCTAAATCCCTTCCAGACCAGTGTTAATTATGTTTTAGTGACGCTATTTACATCGTGCTCAATGGGCGGCTGAGGGCCGTACAGGAGGACGAGAAGGGTGGTATGAGGGTTGTTGGCGAGTTTGGTCAAGGGGAGAGTGTGGGCGAACTAGAGGTCATGACCGAAACAACCCGCCCTGCTACACTTCACGCTATCCGAGATACGGAAGTGGCTAGACTCCCGGAGTCGCTGTTTAATAGCCTCGCCCTAGAACACCCCGGGATCACCATCCAGATATCAAAGATCATTGCCTCTAGAATGCGGGCCTTGATAGATGACCCCCTCTCAGAACAGTTTAGAGGGACGGACCGGAGCAGGAATGCGCCAGTCAAGAAAACCTCTTCAGCAATGAACCTCCGCACCGTTTGTGTTTTGCCGGTCACTTCTGGCGTTCCTGTGTCCGAATTTGCACATAGACTTTCAAACGCTCTTCAACAGATCAGCACCCCTAACGGGGTCACTGTACTCAACCAAGCTGCAATATTAAACCATCTCGGAAGACATGCATTTAGTAGAATGGGCAAATTGAAACTTCAAGGCTATCTCGCGGATTTGGAGGAGAAGTATGGAATGGTCCTCTACGTTGCTGATACGAGTGTCAATGCTCCGTGGACACAAACTTGTATCAGTCAGGCGGATTCTATCTTACTCGTTGGTCTGGCTGAAGGAAGCCCTGCGATTGGGGAGTACGAAAGATTCTTGGTTGGGATGAAGACCACGGCAAGGAAAGAGTTGGTATTATTACATTTGGAACGGTACTGCCCGTCAGGATTGACCAGACAGTGGCTTAAGAATAGAATGTGGGTAAATGGTGGCCATCACCACATACAAATGTCCTTCCGGACAACGCCGGAGCCCGTCCATACGCAAACAAGAAGGTTCGGCTCAGCCCTAAAGCAACGGGTGCAGATCCTGCAAGCCGAGATAACAAAATACACCTCAAAACGGCTGAGAAATGCGCCAATATACTCAGCAGGAACTCCGATCAAGAGTGATTTCCATCGCCTTGCCAGGAGGCTTTGCGGAAAGTCCATAGGTCTAGTGCTTGGGGGTGGTGGGGCTAGAGGTATTTCTCAAGTGGGTGTGATCCGAGCATTAGAAGAAGCCGGAATACCGATTGATATTGTTGGTGGAACTTCCATTGGTGCATTCGTCGGGGCGCTTTATTCCCGAGATGCAGATATTGTTCCCGTTCTTGGCCGGGCTAAGAAATTCGCCGGGCGTATGGCGTCCTTGTGGCGCTTCGTTCTAGACCTAACCTACCCATCTGTCTCCTACACTACTGGGCACGAATTCAACCGGGGCATTTTCAAGACCTTTGGAAACTCTCAGATTGAAGATTTTTGGCTAGAGTTCTACTGTAACACAACCAGCATAAGTAAGTCTCGCATGGAAATCCATACAAGTGGTTATGCCTGGCGATACATCCGTGCGAGCATGAGTCTTGCTGGGTTACTACCTCCGCTCTGCGATGAGGGCGAGATGTTGCTGGACGGGGGATACGTTGACAATCTTACTGTGGCACACATGAAAAGCCTCGGTGCAGACGTTATCTTTGCAGTAGACGTCGGGAGCATCGACGATAACACCCCGCAGGAATTCGGCGATTCGCTATCGGGCTTTTGGGCCTTTATGAACAGGTTTGTCCCACATACACGTTATCTTACAGGGCGGGAGTTAAGTTGTAATTTCTAGGTGGAATCCCTTCAGTCCGTACCCAAATCCTCCTACACTTGCCGAGATTCAGGCAAGATTAGCGTACGTCTCAAGTGTGGACGCGTTGGAGCGAGCAAAGTTGATACCTGGTTGCATATACATGCGCCCTCCGATCGACCCTTACGGCACTCTAGACTTTGTGAAATTCGACGAGATTTATAGGGTCGGATACGACTATGGGACGAAATTCCTTGAGGAGATGAAAGGCAAGGGTCTGCTTCCAGCTGTAGCTCCGGGAGTGGCCGATGGAAAGAGAGAGTTTAGAAGAACGATGGCGCCGAGAAGGGCGAGTATCTAATTACGACTATTGTGATTTTCTGGTGTATTTTATGAATTCTTTTCGTGTATCATGTATCGGGCCCCAGCATTAAATTTTAAAATTTAAATTCTATTTAATCCTGATCTACTATCTTTGTGTAATTTGTGTAACGGAGAATACCGAGATGGCTCTGTGTCGCGCGCTGCCGGCTTCCGTCGGCTAGGGTAACCAGGAATCTCCTGGAGGGAAAGATACCTTGCCGCGATCAACAAGGCCATCTGGATGATAAGAGTCTCGAAGGAGGAGACAGGCCCCAGAGGAGAAAATCATTCCGTCCACCAGATAAGAACCTCCGGGCTCCCCCCTCCCCTCCTCTTCCCCTCCTAATCTACTTTCACGATGCCAAAAACATACTACATCGGGACCTTCATCCACAGTCTCACCCTTACCACCCTCGAAATCGTCGAACATGGCACAATCTGCGTCTCCAACGGAATAATCCAGTCAATCCATCGCATGGGTGAAGACTACAGCGAGTCGGACAGCACCCTCCCGCCCTCCGCGCTCCTACAAAAGCTCGGTCACGATAACAACAACAACGCCCAACAACTCACGATTCGCGTAATCCCAAAGAATCACTTTCTCTTCCCGGGCCTAATAGACACACACATACACGCAAGCCAATACCCAAACCTCGGCATATTCGGTAAGACGACGCTCCTGGAATGGCTAAGCAAGTACACATTCCCGCTCGAAGCCAGCCTAACCGATCCGGTGAAGGCGAAGCGAGTGTATACACAGTGCGTGCAGCGCTCGCTGCAGAACGGGACTACCACGGCGGCGTATTACGCGACGCAGAGTGCGCGATCGACGAATATCCTGACGGACGTGCTAATCGACCTCGGCCAGCGGGGTTTTGTAGGGCGCTGCGCGATGGATTCAGACCTACAGCCGAAGTGGTACCGTGACGAGAGCCCCAAAGCCGCGGTCGATGATACGGCGGCATGCGTGGAGTACTGCAAAGCAGCAGATCAGAGCGGCAGGGTACGCGGCATCGTGACGCCGCGCTTTGCACCGAGCTGTTCGCGCGATACCCTCTCCCTCCTTGGCCGCTTACTTGCGGATGGTGAGCAGGATGGCTTACTCTGCCAGACCCACATCTCGGAAAACAAGAACGAGGTGGAGCTCGTCAAACAATTATTCCCCGAGTTCAGTAGTTACGCGTACGTCTACGATGTGCACAAGCTACTCACGCCCAGGACCGTGCTCGCGCACGCTATCCACCTGACCGAGGAGGAGATCGCGCTCATCAAGAGCAGGGAGTGTGGGGTTTCGCATTGCCCGACGAGTAACATGGCGCTGGGGAGTGGGAGTCTTTGGGTTAGGCGCTTACTCGACGAGGGTGTCAAAGTAGGCCTCGGAACGGATGTCTCTGGCGGGTACGACGTGAATGTTCTCGAGGCGGCGAGGATGGCGTGTTTAGTCTCGCGGGGTGTGGCGGAGGGCGGGAAGGGTGAGGGGAGCAAGATTTCGGTGGAGGAGGCGCTATGGCTTGCGACGAGGGGTGGTGCGGAGGTATTGGGACTGGGAGGAAAGGTGGGAGCCCTGGAGGTGGGCATGGTTTGGGATGTTATCCTCGTCGGCGCTGATGAGGTTCCCGTCACCCAGGACGGGGAGGACGCCGAGAAGATGCTCAATGGAGTCCATCATGACAAGGAACAGACCAAAATCGGCGGCAAAGTGGACTTTTTCGGATGGGAGACTTGGGAGGAGAAGATCGCCAAGTGGTTATTTTCCGGCGATGACAGGAATATCAGGGCGGTGTGGGTTGGCGGGGAGTTGGTTTGCCGGAAGTAGTAGTAGATGTCCTGCGGTAGGATTATTCTGGAAGT
>Ga0307507_10004563_pt1 | contig 24299 bp, 6 predicted proteins | sample 7_EM_MG_FD_207223 | JGI IMG/M metagenome (GOLD analysis project Ga0307507, IMG submission 207223) | Populus trichocarpa ectomycorrhiza microbial communities from riparian zone in the Pacific Northwest, United States - 7_EM | ecosystem: Host-associated > Plants > Roots > Unclassified | place...
GTAGGTTAACTGCGTGTTATTTAACTTTTAAAGTTGCTAAGTAGGTTAATTGCGTGTTAAGAAATATATAGTTAGCTTTTAAAGTTGTTAAGTTAGTTAATTGCATGTCAAGTTAGTTAAATTGCGTGTTAAGTTGGTTAATTGCATGTTAAGTTGGTTAAATTGTATGTTAAGTTGGTTAATTGCATGTTAAGTTGGTCGAATTGCGTGTTAAGTTGGTTAATTGCGTGTTAAGTTAGTTAATTGCGTGTCGAGTTGGTTAAATTGCATGTTAATTACGCGAAACGCGAAAATTAAAGTCTACTTGAATCTTATCCTGCGAATATTTTCCCGATGGGTATATTAGGTTAAGATTATTAAGGACTTCTTAATAGGACTGCTACTTTTAGGGGCTATTAGTCTCCTATTAGGCGAAGAGTCTATTAAACGGTATACCCTTTATTCGCCTAATAATATAGCTAATCTTAGTATCTTCTATAGAAAAAAGGTAAGTGCTCTAAGTTAGTTTTTTACGGATTTATATCTTCTAGTGGCTGTATTCCTTATAGTCCCCTTAAAAGACTAGGGGATTAAGGTAACGTATATTAGACCCTATAGTGGCAACTTAGGTTTAATTATTATAGCTTTTATTATTACTACTTTAGTAGGGGTTCCCGTTAAGTAAAGCTGCTTAGTATTAACCCTTTATTAAGTATTAAGTAGGTAAAGTTACTAGGGGCGTAAAGGCTTAGGTGGCGTTATATACAGTAAAGAGGTATCTGGCGTTATTATAAATATGCTTATTAAGCTAAGATTATAGGTACTTAATTATACCTTCTTTTTTAGTAACCGTTGTAACGGAACCTTATAGTAAGAACTACAGTGGGTCCTGTTATTAGGCTAGGTGTATAGGTAAATAAGAAGTTAACAACGTAATAATAACTAGTGGAGTAGTTGCCTAACAGACTAACTCCAATTATATTCTAAGATTCACTATAAAGAGAGAACTATCTGGGTAGGGACTATGGTCCTTTAAATATACAACCATACGCCTAAGAAATCCCTTCGCTCTGTAAGGTACGTGTGCTCTATCTACTCCGTTACGGATTATACAGATTATACAGATTATATAGATTACACTATATAACCTTAGCTACCATTTCTTATTATATAGTTCCACCAGATCTATCCTAGACCGTGCCTATATTAACTAACTAGCTTCCACTAACTCCTCTCTAAGTAGTTATAATATTATACTTAAGCTGTCCATAACACTATCTCCCTCCTTTTTATCTTTATCCTTGAAGATTTCTAACATCTCTAAGTTATTTACTAGAGGTATAATATCTGTTTAATTAATCTAGTTAATATCTTTACTTATTATACCTAAAGTCTCTTCTTCTTCTTCTATAGCTCGTTAGTCTTATACCGTTACTACAATACTATCTCTAGGTAAGATAATGCCGTTTCCATATTCTCGTTATGCGAAAAAGGGGTTAGTCTATATTGCGCTAGCAAGTCCTACTACTTAACAACTGTTCTTTTGCTCGGAGTGCACTAAAGCAAACGTTTAATTGTCTTGCAACGTTCGCTCTGTCTCTAACGCTAAATATACGCGTCCTATAACTCTTAACAGTTTTTAAGTTCCCTAAGTAACTTGTTATAGGGTCTCGTGTTTAATCTACTGCTGTAAAGCTTGATAACGAACTCTTGGTCGCTCTAGCAGAGCTCTATTATTCTTGTAACGCAGAACAAAAGGCCGCTAACGCTTAATAGTGAGCGCTTAACTCTTGTCTGGCTGCTTCTGCTTATCTAATCCGCCTTAAGAAGGTTTGTAAGAAGGTTCATTCTAAGGAGTAGAAACTTATTTAATAGGGTCTGTCTAAGCTTAGTAATAAATAAGTAGAGTTTCCAAAGAAGGAAACAACTTTAAGTAATATGGTAGTTGCTCCTCCTAAGTTCCCCTTAGGTGACTCATTCTTTGGTAATCCTTTTTTTATGCTCCCTAACCTGCTTTTTTCCAATACTCCTATACCTTTTCTATAGCGTTCTCTAGGTTGCTTAGTGGTTCCTAGGTAGTCTCACTATAGCATATTTACTTTACTTTGTACTATATTTTATCATCTACGTCCTTATAACTGATAATCTTTAAAACTTGCTATTTATCCTCCTTTTGCCCTTTATATATGTCTGCCTTATAGACTGGTAGCTTAATATTCCTATATGCTGGCTCTAGCATTGCGAAGTGCTGTATAAGGTAAATTCTTATTTTAGCTAGTAGGTTTAGCTTATACGTAACTAATAAAATTCTTTATATAATTTTAAAAGGTCCTAGTCTAACATAGTCCAATTTCTTACTTAGTTGTTAACTCTTAAAATTTTTATATAGTAGCTATACTTTATCTCCCTCCTTAAGATCTGGTCCCTTAGATCTCCTAGCATTATAGTACCTTTTTATTTGCTCTTGTACTAGTTTAGCTGTTTCTTTAAGGTCTATATAAAGATTTATTAAAGTCTCCATTCTTTCTTTAGCTATGCTACTTATTTTCTTTGCTTATTATGGTGATAATAATAATCTTGGCTTATACCTATAATTCGCCTTAAATAGTAACGTTTCTATTCATTCTTATAGTGTTGTATTATATGCAAACTATATAACTAGTAGTAATAATACCTAATTATTTTATGCGTAATTAATATAGTATCTTAGATACTGTTCTAGTATCTAGTTTAATCTTTCTATTTATCCATCCGTCTATAGATAATATGCTGTTAAGGTTACTACGCGAACTCCCTATTCCGCTAAAAATACCTTCTAGAATACTGCTATAAATCTTAAATCTCTATCTAATACGATCTTACTTAGTGCTTTATATCTCGCAAATACTTCCTTAATATAGATTCTAGTAATATCTTCTAGTAATATCTCTTCTGTACATGCTATAAAGTACCCCCACTTTATAAGCTTGTCCACTATTACTAAAATCGCGTTATAATCTTGTCCTATAATAGGATCTTTTAACTTTAGTAACTTAACAATAAAGTCCTATAATATAACCTCCTATAGTCTCTCTAGTATTTTAATAGGTTATAACCCTCTATATAGCTTATGCCTTATTGGTTTATTTCTTTAGTAATCTAGACATTCTCTTATAACTTGTCTCGCTAGTCCCCAGATTCCTTAAATAATATACTCCTTTTAAAGTCTTAACACTAAGCCTATAGCTCCATTATATCCTTAAGTTAGTCCCTTATAGAATAACTTAATAAACTCCTTTGTAACAGACCTTAGAATATAGGTTACTTCTCTGTTTTTATACTATTCCGTGTCCAGATTCTTTACTTATACTTCTTAGATCTTCTATATCTAATTACTCTCTGGTAATTTATAGATCTAACCTTCTCTAGTTGCTATAATCTTTAGATAATTATACCTAATTAATCCGTCTTAATCCTTTTACAGTAAAGCCCCTAATGGCTTTTTATTATTTTGTAGTTTAGCTTTCCTACTTAGAGTATCTGCTCGTGCATTGTCTATACCCTTAGTATGCTAAATTTTAAAATGGTACTCCGTAAGTATTTCCGCCCATCTAACCTATCTTTAGTTAAGTTCCTTTGTTATTAGGAATCCTATAAGGTTCTTATAATCCGTCTTAACTATAAATGGTTTCTCTATACCTTGTAAGAATGCTCTCTATTTTTTTTTAACGCTGTAACTATACCTAATAACTCCTTATTATAGATGTTATAGTTTAGTTCTGGTGGTGTTATCTTCCGACTATAATACGCCACTAGATGCTATGCGTCTGTATACTTCTATAGCAAATATGCTCCTAGTGTAAAGTTTAATGCATCTATCTTAATAACTATCTCTAGCTTTAGTTAATAGACCTTAAGGATTAGTTCCTAGGTGAACAACTCCTTGAGTTCCTTAAACAACTTCTTTTGCTCTATTCCCTATACCCACAGTTCCTCCTTCTTTATTAGCCTTATAAATAGCTTAATACTTTTTAACCACTGTGCTATAAACCTCCTATAGTAGTTGCAAAACCCTAGGAATAATCTTAACTGTGTAACGTTCTCTAGTTCTTGCTAACTAACTATAGCTTTAACTTTCTTTAGGTCTATGCTGATTTTTCCTAGTTCGATAATAAATCCTATAAAATTGGTCTTTCTTGTAAAGAACTCGCATTTCTTAATTGCTACTGGCATCTGTTCTTTTTATAGTATCTTTAAGACCCATTTAATGTGTTCCTTATATTCTTTCTTACTCTCTAAGTAGATAATAATATTGTCAAGGTATACTATAATAAACTTATTAAGGTGTTCTCCTAATATACTATTAATTCGCTTCTAGAACGTTACTAGTGCGTTTATAAGCCTAAACTGTATAACTAACGGCTTATATAGTCCTTTCTTTGACCTAAAGGCTGCCTTCTATTTATTGCCTTCCTTAATTCTAATCTAATAGTACGCCTATCTCAGATCTATCTTTATAAAGATCTTTACGTTGCCTATTCTGTCTTAGATTTTGCTAATTAAGGGTAAAGGATACCTATCCTTTCTGGTAATGCTGTTTAACTATCTATAGTTAATATATATCCTAAGTTTTCTGTTTTTCTTTGGGATGAATAGTACTAGATATCCTATTAATAACTACGATGGTCTGATATATCCCTTTTATAAGTTCTCCTAGATAAACTCCTTAAGTACCACTGACTCTGTTTTAATAAGCTTATAGATTAAAAAGAACCTTAGATTTGTTCCCTCTTCTAATTCTATCTTATAGTCCTATACTATATACTCTAACAGCTTTTTACTTTCTGGTAACTATAACTTTTTACTATACTTATGGTATCTCTTTGGTATATAACTTAAGCCTCGCTTAGTCTCTTTATATATTGCTCTAACTTAGTACTATACTAACTTGGTTTACTGCCACACTTTACACTGTTAAGTATCTCTAATATTAACCTAACCTAAAACCTAATTAACCTTTAGATTGTATTTTTATAACTAAGGCATTCCTAGTATTGCCTTATCTTTTCCTAACGGTAAGATATTAAAAGACATTCTAACTGGTCTTCCTTTAATAGTTAACTAAATAGGTCCTATTTTAAGATTAATAATACCTCCTCTATAGGCTATCTAATCTCCTAAAATTGTTATAAGTAAATATAAGTATTTCTTTTATCTGTATAGTAACCCTATCCTTTCTACTGCTATTAGTAATATATGGTTTCTTATTGCTCCACTATCTATTAGTGCTTTAAACTACTAATCTTGCCACTTAACTTATAAGTTTAGGTATTATCCTTAGATTTCTTTAAGGGTTTAAGGCTCTACTACTAGTTCCCTCTAGTCCTATAGGCCTCCCCTTTTCCTAACTATTAGCTGCTAGATCCTACTTGTACTTAGTCTACTTTTAGCCAATACTTAGTTTATTTCTTTTCCTCTATATGCTATAGATAAGTATTCTCTAAGCAATCTCACTACTGTTATCTGTTTAGGCATTCTTCTATAAGAAATCTTTTGGGTTAAAGTATTAGGTCCCCTTAACTCTATACTTCTACTGGGTGCTATCTATATATATACTTAGCATCTCTGAACTATTTTTCTTCTGGTGCCTAATATATCCTTACTAGATATTTTCGGTTTTTGTTTTTTGGTGCCCTATATATATTGCACACGTTATCTATATAAGCTATCCATAATAATATATAATGCGCTAGGTGACTTGGGTTAACTCTTAGCTTGTCTTTATCCTTAAGTTAAAACCTATACCTAGTCGACTTAACTACTAGTATTTCCGCTACGGGTACTAAGATTTATTACTCTCCTTTTTAGTCCCTAGATCCCTCTTCTAGGTTCCTTAACATTATAATTAATACTCTTTTAATATAACTTATGCGTTTTTCCGTAATAGGTTAGTCTTAGACAACTTTTTTATCTAGCTATATATAAAAGTCTTCCTATTTGTTATTGTGTTATTGCCTATACTACTTTCTATACAACTGGTTTAGTATATATAGTCTATCTATAAGAAAGTACCTTATTATCGCTGCGTTATAATATCCTTTGGTATATCTTTCTTTAAACCTAACTGGAATATCTAGATCCTCTTCTTATTCTAGTTTGTCCAACCATTTTACCCTAGGCGTCTCTGCACTAGGCCTATTAGTAACTCTTTATATAGGTGCTCTATTCCTTATATATCCTAGTATAGCTAACCTCTTATCTAGCTTTTACTCTTACTATACAATAATTCTTTATCTAAACTTATCTATAGTTTTCTGTTTTCTATGTCTTGTAGCTAGATCTTTAAAGTCGTCTTACTTCTTAATTTTAGTATTAACTTTTTAATTTTTAGGCTAAACACTATATTTACTTGGAACTGCTATAGTCCTTATTTATTTCTCAAAATCTTAACTTTCTACTAATGTTCTTACTTGTTTCCTAAACTTATGGTTCTTAAACTTACGTCCTATACTTATTCATTTGTTACTAAACTAAGTTACTACTCTTTCCTATTAGTTTTTGTTTATTATAGGTTTTTAAGCTATCCTTATTACTTTTTATAAGTCTAGAGCTTTCCTTATCTCTTTATAAGAATCTTAGACCTATGGCCTTTTGCCTTTTATAAGTGGTAAGCTAGCACTAGTAGTTGTCTACTTACTTAATTGTCTTTAGATGTTGCTTCTTCTATCTTATAAAGCAATAGATGCCATATCTAATAGTGTTATAATACCCGTTACTGATCCGCGTTTTATAGTGGTTTCAGTCTCTACTTTTATTATATTACTAAGGTATAAGTGCTCCTAGTTAGCCTTATTTTCTTCCTTGTTACTACTAATTAATAAATACTCTAACTCTATTATTATTATTACTAATCTTTATCCGTATATTACTTTAACATTTTAATCTAGCTTATAGAGTTAATCTTATTCTTTATCTAACTCTCTAGTTCCTTTAAGCCTTTTTAACTCTAGCTTTTATGGCCAATAGCTTGCGCCATACTTAGCGTTTTTATAAATTTAGTATGTGTTATTATAACAAAACGCAAAGTGTTTAACCAAACACTCCTTAGTCCCGCGCAACATCCCTATATCTATATTATTATACTCTAATAACCTAGTGCCCTTTACCGCGTAGTTACTTTAACCACCTCTATAGTCTCTAGCGAAATAACCTTATTTTCCATAATTTATGCAAGCTCTATCTTTAAACCATTTTTCTTATTATAGAGTTTACCTAAACATCTTCTGCTACTAAGATCCCTAGTTTAGCCTTTACTCCCTAGTCCTATAATTACTTAATTCTTAAACTTTAGGTTTCTATAGTTTCTTTATCTATTTTTTAAATTCTTTGGTATCGCTTAGGTCCACTAGCTCTGCGCCATTCTATAGTTTTTAGCTCTATATTTGCCGATATATACTCTACGCCTTATATAACTATAGAACTCTATCTTATCCTTTCTTAGCTTATTCCCTTTAATAGATTCTATTGTTAATCTTTACTAACTAATCTATTAAGTCTTATAGACTTTCCGTATCTTCTATTAGGATAATTACGTCCTAGACTTTAGCTTTAAGTCCCTATTTATACTATACTATAAGCGTCTTATTATTCCACTTAACCTATATTATAAGTGTCTAAAACTATATTATGTACTTAATTACTAAAGAACGTTATACTAAGTTTTAAAGCTTCTGTTCCGCTATAGTTAATACTTCCAAGTCTCTAAATATCTATATTAATCTTTCCGCAAACCTATTCTAACTAGTAAATATAAATTATATATCTTAGTTAGTAGTTGTTATACTGCTAACTTATATTTCTATAAGGTAAGATTTAAACTATTTTAGTACTCTTCCTATTAAGAACAATCCTATATACGCCACTTAATCTATAGGTGTTGCCAACTTTACTTCTTCCTGCATAACCTTAAAGTGCATTTACGTAAGGAATTCTTTAAGTTTTAACCTTTCTCCTAAGAATCGTTTAATTAATAGTAACTTAACCTTTACTACGCCAATTCTATTAATACATTCCTTAAGTATCCTATTATTATCTAATAAGTAATTAACCATTTCCTATAACTAACCTCTTATAACTACTTATAAGTCTGTATCTGCTATACTAGTGTCTCCCAATCCTAAGGTAGTTATTGCCGTTAATAGCATTATAACTAGTGCTTTAGGTGGTATATTGTTTGACTTTATTAATACCGTAACCTTAGTAGTAAATATATAACAGAACCTTATAGCAAGAACTACGGTGGGTCCTATTATTAGGCTAGGTATATAGGTAAATAAGAAGTTAATAATATAATAATAACTAGTAGAGTAGTTGCCTAATAGACTAACTCTAATTATATTCTAAGATTCACTATAAAGAGAGAACTATCTGGGTAGGGACTATGGTCCTTTAAATATATAACCGTATGTCTAAGAAATCCCTTCGCTCTGTAAGGTACGTGTGCTCTGTCTGCTCCGTTACGGATCACACAAATCACATAGATTACATAGATTACACTACGTGACCTTGGCTACCATTCCTCGTCACATAGTTCCATCGGATCCATCCTAGACCGTGCCTATATCAACCAACTAGCTTCCGCCGACTCCTCTCCAAGTAGTCGTAACATTGTACTTAAGCTGTCCGTAACAACCGTGGCAATAAGTGCAATCTTAGCCTTCTTTAACTTTTAGACGTCGCGTTTAGATATATAGAGGTTATCTTTAGTTTCTTAACGTATGTTATTAGCGAGCGCTTTACAGGCTTATAGGTCTTAGATAATATCGCGATCTTAGGCAGCATGCATCTCAGCTTATATAAGCCTTAGGTGGTAGTTCTGTAGAAGGTAGTAGTATTTATTAGGTTCTTATGCTACCATTTTTGCAAATATCTTAGCGTCTTATATTTTTATTTTAATAGGTAGTAGCCCTTTTACTTACTTATCCGTAGTTATATAGTTAATAAAAGATAAGATATTGTTGGTGTCTACCTCCTTAGAGGTTAAGGCTAGGGCTAATAAATCAAATTCTTCTGGGATTAATTGGCGTTGTGGTTTAAGTATAGGTATTGGATTATTCTTTAGGTTTAATATAGTGGCTAGTAAGGAATATTGTCTTACTATTATGGGTTCCTTAGAAGTATAAAGTAAGGTAACTTATAGACACGCTGCTTCTAGCAGCGCCTGCAGTGTTGCAGAGACGTAGAATTGGTTGTAGGCTAAGCGTTAGTAATAAAAAGGCGCAACGTAATATTATGGGACGAGGGGCAGTGGCTATAAGACATATGTATTTAAGGAGTCTACAAGACGTTGCGCGATCAACTATAAGGATTGAGGGTATTAGGGGGTGATATACCCACGCGTAGCTGACATAAGCTGTATATGAGGTGTACGTGAGAGCACAGGGCTCCCCTATGGAGGCCCCTGCGGTCGGGTTCCGTAACACTGTAGTATAGGATCTAGTAGCCTCTAGTACTTTAAATAATACGTACCTATAAGCCACTAAGGTCTAAATCTAAATTCTTTTACTAGTAATTAAGAAATAAACCCTATAGTCGCGCCGCTGTCTATAAGGTAGTCTTGCGTTACTTATTTATTATTAACTTAAATAGAGACGGGAATAACTATACAGCAGCTTACTCCCTCTTTCTCTTACTAGCCTAGTATAAAGGAGTAAAGATCTACTAGGCTCTTTCTTTTCCTAATTAATTATACTCTTACTTCTTCTGCCGGTAGAAGCGCTTTATATAGCCCTTTTTACCGCAGTAATGATAAACGCGTATCTCTTAGTTCTACTTATTTGGATTAGGTTTTTGCCTATTATTATTCTAGGGCTAACTAGCGTTACTCTAGGGTTACAAAGCCTACTTACGTTATTCTTCTATAGAATAGTTAGGTTAGAATCTACCCCTATTATTAAAGCTAGGTCTAGTCCTACGATCTTTATTATTGGCGTCTTATTCCTTTTACTTACTTAGATAGTCTCTTTTAGCATTTTTAATCCAAGTAGCTTTGGAGATAAGTTTTTCTTAAAAGGTAGGAATTTTACCCTTCTCCTATATAGCCTATTAAATCTTAGGTTATAACTTAGTAAGTAGCTAATAAAGTTATATAGTATTATTCCATAGGTTTAAGTAGGGTATATTATCTTCTAGCTCTTCTAAGTAGTTTATAAACTAGACTACACTCTAGCCTTTTTACTGTTTAGTATTATAGTATTACTAGGTATAATCTATCCCTTAATTAATAGGGTCTTGGACCTAATTAACTAATTAGGACTTAAGTTCGCTAAATTTAACGGGCATAGTAAGTTTCTTCTTATAGCGTGTTTATAAACTCTTAATAGTGCTACGCAAAAAGGTAAAAGCAATTAGTGACTAATTATACTTATTAGAGTAATATTTCGGATCTAGCTAAAACTTAGTTTTATATTAACGGATAAAATAATTATAGTTCCGAAGACTATTACTATTATATTTATTAGGTTCCTTTATACGGAATTTAGATTTTCCTAATATTATAGCGTAGTATGGCGTTGCCCCTTGAAGTCCGCTTTATATTTAGGATGTCTATAATTTTTCTAATTATCCTTATAATTGTTTTAGTAGTCTTAATATATTTATTTTAATTATATCTCTAACTCCTTAATTTTTTTATAGGGTCTTACATAGTAACCGCTTTAATAACTTCCTAGCGGTAATTATTCCTAAGGGTTTTAGAAGGTTAGATAGACTAGCCGTGGCTTTTTAGTCTACTTCTTTGTAAGTAGAGGGGATACGCTCCTCTAGGGAGACTTTACTAACCTTTTACAATAAGGGCGTCGTTTTGGGGGGTAAGGAGGTATAGCCCATTATTATTAATTAATAGCCATACATTCCTTCTATAAAGGATTATAAGCAATCAGAATTGTAAGAGAACATATAATCATTTAATCAATAGTATAGAATAAGAGTTATAGATAAGTAAAAGGTGTTACGGCACTAATGTGCGTAACCTAGATAGGGCTTAGTTAGGGGGGTTCGCTTATGTCTAGGCTCTATATATATAGACGTATCCTTTCCACGACCTTCTTCTACTCCTTATCTTAATATCTAAGTCTATAGACATTCCAATTGTACAGGCTTGTGCTCGTTGTATTACAGTGCTAGAGTTTTAATTGACTGAGTTGCCGTGATAAAAGGTAAGTCAGAGGCAGAATAAGCTTTACGTATTAAAGGATAAATGCTTTCTAACCTTTTCTATTTAGAGACTAATTGCTAGTTCTTCTCTAAAGGAGAACTAGCTCCCCTTTATAATCCTTCTAAGACACTAGTAAAACCCTTCGCCCCTTATCTGTCTAACTATGTCCTCTCTAGGACATTGGTAGGACATTAGTAAAACCTGTAACAGTTCACCAGCACTACGCTGAGACACAAGAACGTCGCCTAAAAGGCTCCAAGACATGATCGACGCTACCCTCGTATGTCTCGGGTACGGTTAAATATTGAGTCATAGACTACGGAGTTCCGGGTCTACTTTCATATATTTAGTTCACTTAATTTCCATAGATTTACAATTAAGTTACTTATTCAATCCCCACACTTGCAATATTATAGTTATAAGTCCAGATTGCACTACCTACTAAACCAATTAATCTACTACCTTATTTACGAAGTCACTACTTCTACCACCTTTGCAAGTGTCTTGAGCTTCTTTACCTACTAAACGAACGGACGGTCGCACCTGACCGACGAATGTACCCAATAGACGAACGAACTGACGAATCAAAAAACGTCAAAATAAGGTTTCGCCAAGACGCTAACCTAGGACCCTGCTTAACCTGTTAAATTCTAAAAATAACAACCAATACAGACGGACCTTATTTAAAATTCAACCTTATCCTTAAAAGGCCATCTAATTAGATGCAATGGTTCTTTATTATTTAAGATACTGCTAAAACAAACAACATATGGCAGTATATCAACCCATTAAAGAAGAAAGATAAGCTTCCGAAGCTGGAACCTCTGAATTAACCTATATTAAGAGATGTGCTTTCTACTGCTACATTAATAGCTAAACTAGATCCAAACCAACTTATTGCCTATAATTAACTATACGCGGAATATAAGGACGACCTCCGCGTGTACCAGAAGCAAGAGCAAGCCATAAACAATATTAGTAATTATATCGTCCGCATAACGTTAGTAGCCTACCTCCCTCTTATTAAAGACCTCGGAATAGTATACGAATGCCTTTAAGAGTTAAAGACTATACTTACCCCTACCACCTTAGGTTAAAAGCGCAACGTCCTAAATTAATACACGGCTCTTAAAGCCTATAATAAAAAGCAGAGCATTAAAAAATGGTTAAATAACTGGAGGAGCGTCTATAAGCTAGCAGAGGAATTAGATCTTTTAGATATATAAGGCTTTAGGCCACACTATAATTTTATATAAGCAATTAAACCCATCTCTTCTAGCTTTACAGGAGCACTAGAAGTAAATCTTATTTAAAAAGAACAGAAGGACAAAGAGGCCCTATCCATAATTAACCTTATTAAGAAATTTAAGGAGTACTACCGTATATAGCAAGCATTATCTACCTTAACTGCCAATAACTCTGCATTTATAACCCTTTAAAACAATTCCAATTTAGACTTTAACAGCAATTCCAATTCTAACAGCAATTCCAATTTAAATTTAAGATGAAATAAGGAATGCATATACGGCATTGTATATTAGTTTAATAACTGCTATTACATTACTAAGCATAAGCGCCCTTAAGGATGGAGACTAAGGGTAGATATTTAGAAAAAAGTAGATAAAGCTATCTTATCTATACCTTGGATTAAATGCATTATTAACTAAATCTAAAAAAGAGAATAGGAAGCAAAGGAGAATAATTAGAATATAGAATTTACAATTAATTTTGATTATAAAACCCCACCTTCTACCAAACCAACTAGCTATGCTGCCGTGTTTAGTACTAGTTAAATTCCTTTTAAACTCCAGAACACCTGGATACTTAACCCTAGTATAGATACCCACGTCTGTAATAATAAAGAAGACTTTACCTTCTTATACCTAGTAATAGAAGACGACTACCTAATTACTGGCAGAAATTTTGTAAAAATTTAAGCCTATAGAATAGTAACCATTACTGTTGATACACCTACTGGGAAGTCAAAAATAAAGCTATTCTATGAGCACTAGCACCTACCTTTTTTACAAATATTGTAGCACTCTTAAGAGCTACTAATAACGACATCTATTTCAACTTAGGATAAAATATACTATACTGTTTAGCAACTGGCAAAACAGTCTGCTATATGAAATAACTAGGGGGCCACTGGGCACTGATGTATAGAGAGCCTAAAAATACCCTAGACTTAATAACTTAATTAACCTTCTTAATAAGAAGATTTTAACTAAGCCAAATGGCCCGTAAACTAATCGGAGCCACAGCTACAAGATGGCATAAGATACTCGGCCATATAGGACCTAATACTATTGCACAGCTTCCTAAGTATATTATTGGCGCAGAGCTGACCAAATTTGAAACTAACAAACAAGCACCGCTTAAAATTAAATGTAAAGTTTACTTATTAGCAAAGCACACGTAGTAGATCTCTTAAAGACAAGAACATGAATTTCCAGCCACTCAACCATTTGAATGGCTAGCATTTAATATTATCTACCTCGGAGTATTAGGGTATAACGGCAATAGATATACCATGCACTTCTATTATATATATTCCAAATTTAACTTTATATTTACCTCCAAGAATAAGAATAAAGCTACTGTCCTACCTACCATTTGCAAGACTTACCGCTTAATTAAGATATAATTCCACTAAGACGTCGTCTTCTTCTAGAGCAATAATAAACAAGCATTTAGACAAACAGAAGACACCCTATAAGTATAGTATGCAGATAAGGGCATTACCTTTAAATGCCAAGCACTGTATACTAAGGAACAAAATAGCGGAGCTAAATAATTGGGAAGAACCCTTATAGAATAATTAAGGTCTATGCAGCTGGAAGCATCCTTACCCCTATCTTTAGGACCAAAAGCTTTCCTTACTGCTGGTTATGCACTTAATTAAACACCAAATAAGCAGCTAGGGTGGAAAACTCTGTATAAGGTCGCCTACGGCAAGCTGCTATTACTTACCTATATACACGAATACGGTTGCAAGACCTATATGCTGAACAAACAGGTTAGAAAAGGAGACAAGCTAGCTCCTTATGCATTAATTGGATACCTAGTTGGCTACAATTTAATAAATATCTATCAAATTTAGATTCCAAGCCTTTACAAAGTTATTTAAACTAGAGACGTTATATTTAATAAGACCTTGTTTTATGACCCTAAGGGTTAAAACATTGATTACCTACTTAGGGAAGCATTAGAAGATACTATCTAGGCAATTAGTCTACTAGAACCTCTCCATGAGGACGAATCTAAGGATGAATCTATCCTATATAGACCTACCTTAAATGCAGATTAAACAACTACATTAAACGACTTAGTAGAGCTTCCTATAAAGGATATTAAACAGCTACCGATACCTAGCAGAACAGTTACCAGAAGGTTCCAAACGAATTTGACGTCAAGCGTATGCAGCAGCACTAGCCAATATACCTACCCTATTTGGTTACTACGCTGGCTTTTCTATAGGACTAGTAAAGGACATTAACCAAACTAGATCCTCCCTGTATTAAGATAATCTTCCTCCTAAACTAAGGAACCTTAAAGAGCTAAGAAAGCACCCTTTAACTACCGGCTTTTAAAAGGCTATGGAAAAAGAATACAACGACCTGAAACGCCAAGGGACATTTAAGACTGTACTAAAAGAAGAAGCATATAACGAGTAGATCCTTTTACTGAAATGGGTCTTTAAATATAAGTTTAATAGTGACGGCTACCTACAAAAGCTAAAGGCTTGACTGTGTGTCTGTGGAGACCTATAGATTACTAAGGAAGAGACCTATGCAGCAACCCTAGCTGCTCAAATATTCCATGCCCTTATGGCTATAGCAGCCGCATTTAATTTAGAGATTCGACAGTATGACGCTGTGAATGCATTTACAAATGCAAAACTAGACAAGCCAGTATACTATTACTGTCTAGAAGGCTTTGATTAAAACGGATATATCTTAAAGCTACTTATGGCGTTATATGGATTGAAGGTCTTATTACTACTTTGGTATAAAGAGCTTATAAATATACTGGCCAAATTTGGGTTAAAGCCTGTCTTAGGTACTAACTGCCTTTATACTAATGGATGACTTATTGTCTTCTTCTACGTAGATAATATTGCCGTTCTATTTGCCAAAAAGGACCTTTAAAGACTAGAAGAATTCAAAGCTAAACTTCTATATTAATACGAGATCCGTGCACTAGGAGACCTATAATGGTTCCTAGGAATTTAAATTAAACAAGATTGTATAAGCAGAAAGCTCTGGCTCTGCCAAGATTCCTATATTAAAAAGATAGCCAGTTAGTTTAAGATCAAACTAGAAAGGTTCCCTAAAATACTACTACTTAATAAACTGATTCCGTCCGACTAGCAAACGAACCCTTAAAGAACACTAGCCTATTAGCAACGAGTCGGTTCTCTTGCGCACCTCGCCGTATTTAGAAGACCTAATATTATAAAGACGCATTTAAAGCTGGCCGAATTTCTTACCAATCGAAATCAAAAGCACCTTGATGTATCAAATTAGGTCATTGCCTATTGCCTTGGAACAAAATCTATAGCTATTAAATACTCTGGCGAAGTATTTAGAGCACATATCTATTTTAGAAACCCTAAAGGAGAAGACGTTACTTTTTACGGAGCATCTAACGCAGTATTTACGGACTATAAAGACATCAGACGGAGCTCTCAAGGATACCTTTTTATGCTATTTGGAGGACTGATTAATTGGAAGGCAACCCTATAAAGATTAGTAACTCATTCGACTACCAAAGCGGAGCTTCTCTCCCTGTCTATGGCTGCTGTTAAGATTATCTGGTGGCAGCGTTTCTTTAAGGCAATTGGCTTCAATTTAGAATACAAGTTTACCCTACTATGCGATAATATGTAGACGATACAACTCCTAAGACAGGATACACCAAAGCTTAATACTAAGCTACGACATATTAACGTACATCAGCACTGGCTTAGACAGGAAGTCCAAGACAAAAAGATTAATGTACGATGGGTCCCTACAGACAAGATGCCTGCTGACGGTCTTACTAAGATCCTACCCTGTTAAAGGCACGAGGCATAGATAAAGCAATTAAATTTGGTGGATATTCAACATTAAATTGCTATATCATTAAATAAAGACTCTTAAGCATCACCCTATCTCTCTATCTTTATTTATTTTCTACAGCTTTAACTATACCGTTAAATCTAGGGGGGTGTGTAACAGTTTACTAGCACTACGCTAAGACATAAGAACGTCGCCTAAAAGGCTCCGAGACATGATCGACGCTACCCTCGTATATCTCGGATACGGTCAAATATTAAGTTATAGACTATGGAGTTCCGGGTCTACTTTTATGTATTTAGTTCACTTGATTTCCATAGATTTACAATTAAGTTGCTCATTTAATCCCCACACTGGCACTATTACAAAACCTTTATCTATCTTATCTAATATGTACCTTTTAGGAGAGCCCGTTACACTCCTCTTAAAGTTTTAACACTAATTTTATGGCTCCGTTATGTTCTTAAGTTATTCCCTTATAGAATTCTCTTATAAATTCTTTTATAAATTCTTTTAGTATATATATAGCTTCTTAATATTTATACTATTCTAAATCTAGATCCTTATCCTATATATCTTGGATTTTTTATAGCTATATACTTTCTAGTGCCTTATAGGTCCTTTCTTCTTTAGTTACTGTGATTTTAGGATAATTATACCTAATTAATCTATCTTTATCCTTATGTAGCATTGCCCCTAATAGATTTTCCTCGTTTTATAGTTCTGCCTTTTTACTAAGTACGTTTACTCTTACGTTTTTAGTACCCTTAGTATACTAGATTTTAAAATAGTATTCTATAAGCATTTCCGTCTATCTAACCTATCTGCGATTAAGCTCTTTTATTATTAGGAACCCTATTAGGTTTTTATAGTCTGTTTTAACTATAAATAGTTTTCTATACCTTATAAGAATGCTCACTATTTCTTAAGTGCTATAACTATATCTAATAACTACTTATTATAGATATTATAATTTAGTTCTAGTAGTATTATCTTCAAACTATAATATACTATTAGATGCTATACGTTCCGGTGCTTTTATAGTAAATATACTCCTAGTATAAAGTCTAATACGTCCGATTCTATAATCATTTCTAATTTTAGTTAATAGATTTTAAGAATTAGATTCTAGGTAGATAATTCCTTAAGTTCCTTAAATAGCTTTTTTTTATTTACTACCTGTTGGTAACACAAGGTGATATCACGTAGCTACGGTTCGTAGATAGTATGATAATGGTTAATTAATTCTTAATAGGAATAAGGAAAGGGGTAAGGAACCTAAGATTCCTCACCACGCTAGGGCCACGTCAACACGTGACGGCAATATGCCTTATGTGACGGCAACTTGCCTTATTCCCAACACTGGCAACTCTTCTTTTTGTGGTTGCCATCTATATATATATAAATAGACAGGATGCGACAATACTAGACAGTGTATAACAATACCAAACAATATACGACAATATGCGACAATGCGGCAGTTGGCAGAATTTAGCGGATAATATAAAGACGGGTGAGCCGCTAAGGCGCTAGTAGTAAGTAAGCTAATAGCAATTTTCCATCCCAGGGATGGAAAATCCTAATTGGCTAGTTTAAGTTAGGGTCTATAGAATGTTATACTCCTACTCCCTTTTAACCCAACCTTTAACTTATATATATAGAGTGTTTGTGTTAACAAACGTTTCTAGAGCCTTATTTGGGTTTGCCTTTATTATTGCGTCTACTGGGTTATCTTAACCGTTAATCTATTAAATCTTAAAGAGTTCTTGCCATTTGTAGGATTAACAAAGTGCTATAATATCAATTATAAGGCGCTTCTTCTTTATAGTACCAAGCTTAACCAAGCACTTATAGAGGGAGTATGAATCGGTGCATATAATTATAGGGATAATAGGAAGTTCGAGTTAATCTATAATTATCTTTAGGGTAGTTCCAATTGTAATTACTATATTAACTCCGCTGACTATTCCGTATATCTCTAACGCTAGAACGCTTTAAGTGACGCGCTTACTCTTAGTTAAGCTCTAATAGATAAGATTACTATGGATTATAAAGTCATTCTCTCTAGTAAATTTGTTTGCAATAATAATCTTATATCCTAACTAGGAGCTAAAATCTTTGTTATTTATAAACAATCTATTAACAAATACAAAGAGCTTAGCGGTAGAAAGATTAATAGGCACGTAGAGTAGTCCCTAATTAAGATGGTTTATTTGCCAGGAAAGACGTTTATTTAGGGCAAGAATATCGTCCTTAGTTGGTTCCTAGTATTAGGCGGCAATAGAGAGATTGAATAAAGCCTTAGGTTAATAGATAGAAGCAACATAAGCTCTATAAGCGCGTTACTCTATATATCCTTACTTTAGAGAATTAGCGTTAATAACGTTGATCTTCTTACCTTAACCCTTCTGGCGCAAAGCAATAGAATCCTTGTTTAGGGAGAGGGTGCATCTATTAAAGAGTAATAGTGTTGTTGAATTAAGCCTTTCCTTTAGCTTTGCTATAAGATTTGCCTTTACTAACTTATCTTCTTTAAGAGCTGAGAATTGGTCGTCTCCTAAGATAATTATATTATTAGTTTACATGCTAATGATTCCAAATGGAGTTCCTGTGGTTGTAATTAGGAAGCATGGGTTAAATATAGAAGTAGTTATTAAAAGCTTCTCTTTATAGTGCTTGCTATAGGTAGCCCACTAATGGGTTCCTGCCTCTGCGATTCTATATAATGGCTTAAGTATAACTATGATTGTATCTTTGGGATATTGGTGACGAATTTACTCTAGAAGGTATACTAATATTAAGCGCTGAAGGTGCGTCTCTGATTAGGTATAGGCCTAAGTAATATCTTATAAATAAACCGCTATTCTATTCTTTATTAAGGAGGGAGCTAGTGCAATAATAACTTACTAACTAGCTTATTAAATTATAGGAGATTATATAAGAATTACCTCCTTACCATTATTATTATAACCTTGGATGACAAGCCTTAATTTCTTAAATAGGGTATTAGTAGCTTTGCCTTTAATTTCGTTAACTATTCTTAATTTAAAGATGCGAACTTTATTAAACTTAGTAGGGTTATATTTCTTAAATTTAAAGACTCCTCTTGTGATAAGACTATTAATCTCCTGCTTATTAGATACTTAGAAAGGAGCTCCTGGAGTTATAATATAACCTTCCTTTTAGAGCTATTTTGTAAGTTTAAAGTCAGCCTTCTCCTTAGCTGTTATAAAGGCCATTAATAGCTTAACTCCATTCTTAATAGCGGTAATAAATTGCTCTTTAAAATTAATAAGATGTTGGCAATTTTATAATCCCTTCGGGCGACCTCTACCGCGTTATGGTTGCGGCGTATCTACTATAATTATATTAGAATTATGGTCGCCTTCTAAAGTACGTTAATTGTAGCTCTCCTTTAGGGCATTTTCTATGGTATCCTGTAAAGGCTCGGAATTATTATCTTTGTAGTAAGGCTTAATAACAGTTAAATGGAATTAAGTGGGTCTATAAGGCATCTAAATAGTGCAAGTCTGGCTATTAATTGTAATAAGTTAATGTAGGCCTAACTATCCTCCCTTTTTACGCCATACGCGTACCTTAGACTGGAGTGGCAGATTAAGTGTAGTTAAGGTATTTAGGCCATTTCTCATTCCTAGTACGTTGTTGACTTGGCGTATAGCGTAGAGACGTTATACCTCCTTCATTGTCTTATAAATAGCCTTAGCTCGTTACACAATGGAGGGAGATAGTGGAGAATTGTTAGTTATTTAAGGGTAGGCGCTAAAGACTAGTAATGTGGGTATAAGTCCATCCGGGCCAGCAGAATCGTTAATAGCTTTAATAGCTATTTGTAAGGTAAGTTCTTCGCTAGCATCCTCTAGTTCTAAAGAGATAATCTTATATATATGGCGTAATGGCGCGTAATATCGCTCCACTTTTCTAATACTATTATGTGCCTTAACAGGGACTTCCTTAACCTTAATTGCTATTGCCTTTATCTATTATTGAAACTTTGTAGATAAGAAGTTCTTTCCTATATTATAGACGATTTAATTAGGGGGTTCTAGGTAGACATTAATCTAGTATAATTAAAGGGTATCCTATGCATTTCTAGCTAATATATCCTTTAAGAAACGTGCGGCTTGGAAGGAGGTTAAGAAGTTAATAACTTGGAGTACTAGCTTGCCGCTAAGATATATAACGTTAATAATAATATAGAAGTTAAAGTTGTAGTTATTTTTAAGGGTGAACTTGAATTGGCCAGGGGACTTCTAGTTTATTTAGCAGTGATGGTAGTACTTTATAAGATGCTTAATTGCCTTAACCTTAACTTTATAACCTGATCGCTAAAAAACCCTAAGTAATTAGTAAACAGATAGGTGGCCAAAACAATGGTATAGTTAATATACCTCTGACTTAGTTAAATGGCTTTAAGCAACACTCCTTTCTAGTTATTAAAGGAGCAGCTAAGGGTAACCCTATTTACGTATAATAGGCACCCGATTATCTCCCTATATGAGTATATTTTTAAGGTTGTCGAGCTTGACGCCTAATTTATCTATATCCCTAATGCAGAATAGAAACGGAGTGTTTATGGGAATAATATGGAAAGTAATGTATTCTAAGGGGGTTTGGACCCTAATTGTGCCAAGAAAGATTGCGGTACCCTTACTAAAGCGTATTATATATTGGCCTGCTATTGATTGGTTAATCTAAACAGAGCTATTAAGCTGCTAAAGGGCTCGAACTTAAGGTTCTCCTACTGTAGATACTCCTACGGCTTTAATATCTAGCATAATACTATAGAAGACGTTTGCTGAGTATTTGTTATTAAAGGAGAACGCAGAGCTTTCTTTTAGCTTATTAAAGATATCTAACTTCGTGATAGAATGGAGCGTAGATTAGTTATTAAGAATAGTAACGGTTTGTGTGCCATCTACCTTACTATACTTAGTAAAGTATTGGTTAGGAGAGTAGTCCTCAATTTCCATATCTATAAGAAGCTGTTTGGTCTTATTAACCTCACCCTTAAGATCTTCTACGCCTTTATATTAAACCAGGAAGCTTTAGAAGTAGGCCATAGTAACCTTATAATTTCTGACGTTTTTTGCACTTTAACGAAACTTATTATATGCCTTCTTTCGCTTATTAAGGGAGTGTCTAGTTAACCAGTAATTTGGCTTCTTATAAATATAGCACTTCTTCTGGCGATTACTTTAAAATAAACCTCTATAAGGACCTCTATAATTGCCTTATAGTCGACGTTAATTATACCCTTTGCCATATTCCCTACCACGGCCACCATATATTCGGTCAGTCTAGTTATAATCGTGTTAGTCGGGAATACTTAATTGGGTAGGGTTTTTGGTATAGAACTATTAAGATTCTTATATTCGCATCGCAGTACCTATAGCGGAGCGTAGCTCGGCATATGCTCCTTTAAACGTATCCGTAGGTTTATATAGCGCCAGATTGCACTTAGGAACGCTATAGCAGGCTAAGATAACCTAGTCCCTTAGGCTGTTCTTATTTTAGTAAGTTTTGGTAAGGCTACGTTAGATTTTCTAAAGTTTATTAAAGAGTAATTAAAGGCACTCTAAATAAGTCTTTATTGGGTTAGAAGTAATAACTCTCTAAAATATGGTCTCCCGCCATTTAGATATATAAAGTTGGCAATTCTTATTAGTCTTAAAGTGAGCTCTGGTGAGCTAAAGTATTATATTAAAGCTATAGTTTTTACCCGCAATATGGTTGTAATAGAATGTCGCCGCCTATCCCTTTAACATAACAGAGAAAGCGTGGTGGTACTAGTGGCCTTAAATTCCGACCTTATTATAACAGTTATAAAAGACCTATAGTTTTGTTCTGAGTATATTGTACAGTTCTCCTTTAAACTTCTTTTCTTTGTCCGAATATACCTTTATTAGATTCGTGACTTCTCGTAATGGAGGCTTACTGGTTGGCTAAAGTGGAGGTAGTGGAGGAGGTGGAGGAAGAGTACCTCTAGGTGGAAAAGTACCTCTAGGTGGAAGAGTACCTCTAGGTAGGAGAGTAGCGTTCTAGGGGTTTAGATATGAATTAAAGTTGCCTTCTAAAGAATATTAGTTGGTTTTAGGTTTCTATAGTTAACGTATAATCTTAGCTTCCATCTATACTAGCTCCTCTGTTCTAATAATAACGGCCTAAATATTACTAGTAATTGGGTTACTGTTTTTAGCAACGTATACCCCATTCCTATAGAGGAAGTCTTAAAAATCCTAGATAATATTAACATTTCTAAGTACCTAAGTATCGGCAGTCCATCCCACAAAATCCTCCCTAAAATATTCCCATAGTTGTATATCGGCGTAGTGTCTACTTCAGTAGAAGAGAATATGGTGTAGGAGGAAGCCATTAACTTATTTTGCCGTACAGGTTGTTATATTAAAAACGGGAAAATCGTCCTAATCTTTATTAATGAGTTTCGCGTATGTGGCTACCCCTAGTGGTAAGGAGTCTCTCTAGTCATTAGCCATGTTTTCGGAGGAAGGGAAGTGTTATAGGGTTATAGGAGAGGAGGTGTTATTGGTATAGGGATTATTAATTGTTGTTTAGTACGCGTTTAGACAAGAATCTGCGATTATGGGGCTTAGGACCAGTTCTGGCCTTAAATCGCGAAGACTTATAAAGCGTGTTATTCTGCGTAATGGATGCAAGAATCTATAATCTGGGAAAGGCTTAGGACCAGTTCTAGCCTTTAAATCCTTAGATTTGTAGAAGAGTTCTATTTAAGGTTTAGGACCAGTTCTAACCTTAAAAGATAGCTTCCTTTAGCACGAGTAGCACTGGTATAGTGACTTGTCTCTTTTTAGGAATACTTAGCTGTTCTGTGGTATAATAGTGAAGTTAACCACTAATTAGTGTTGGTAACATAAGGTGATATCACGTAGCTATGGTTCGTAGATAGTATGATAATGGTTAATTAATTCTTAATAGGAATGAGAAAAGGGGTAAGGAACCTAAGATTCCTTACTACGCTAGGGCCACGTCAACACGTGACGGCAATATGCCTCGCGTGATGGCAACTTGCCTTATTCCCGACACTACCCTATATCTATAGTTCCTCTTTCTTTATTAATCTTATAAACGGCTTAATATTTTTTAACTATTATGCGATAAACCTTCTGTAGTAGTTATAGAATCTTAAAAACAATCTTAACTATATAATATTCTCTAGTTCTTACCAACTTACTATAGCTTTAACTTTCTTTAAATCCATACGGATCTTACCTAGTTTAATAATAAATTTAATAAAATCGGTCTTTCTTATAAAGAACTCGCATTTCTTAATTGCTACTAGTATATTTCCTTTTTTAGTCTCTTTAAGACCTATTTAACGTATTCCCTATACTCTTCCTTACTTATTAAGTAGATAGTAATATCGTTAAGATATACTATAATAAACTTATTAAGGTATTCTCCTAATATACTATTAATTTGCTTCTAAAATATCGCTAGTATATTTATAAGTCCGAATTATATAACCAATGGCTTATATAGTCCTTTCTTTAACCTAAAGGCTGTCTTCTATTTATCGCCTTTTTTAATCCTAATCTAGTAATACACCTATCTTAGATCTAATTAAGGATAAAGAGTATCTATTCTTTCTAGTAATGCTGTTTAACTGCCTATAGTTAATATATAGCCTAAGTTTTCCGTTTTTCTTTAGTATGAATAGTACTGGATATCTTGCTAATAATTATAATAGTTAAATATATCCCTTTTATAAGTTTTCTTAAATAAACTCCTTAAGTGCTCTTAACTCTTTCTTAGTTAACTTATAGATTAGAAAGAACTTTAAACTAGTTTATTCTATCTTATAGTCCTATACTATATACTCCAACAGCTTTTTACTTTCTAGACTTTATAGCTTTTTACTATACTTATAATATCTTTTTAGTATAACGTATTCCACCACCGAGTGTCCGACACCACCGAGTGTCCGACGTCAAAATACACCAAAATTTAGGAAATTCATACTTTAATATCTTAACAACCACTTAATAATAAATTCTAATAATTTAGAT
>Ga0307507_10004564_pt1 | contig 24297 bp, 10 predicted proteins | sample 7_EM_MG_FD_207223 | JGI IMG/M metagenome (GOLD analysis project Ga0307507, IMG submission 207223) | Populus trichocarpa ectomycorrhiza microbial communities from riparian zone in the Pacific Northwest, United States - 7_EM | ecosystem: Host-associated > Plants > Roots > Unclassified | place...
TATAAAGTATATTAAGACACGCCTAAATAAACTATAGAGGGACCCTAGGGCGCCTTATAGGAGAACAAACCAACAACCCCAAAGTAGGGAAGAGATATTGGAGAAACAGGTAAAGAAAGCAGAAGAAGAATAGTGCTGCGTTAGGGCCCAGGCCTATATAGAGGAGGAAGGGAGACGCATAAGAGGCCAGTAAAAATAATAGTAAAAAAGAAAAAGGAGCTAAAGTAGAGTATAAAAGAATGCTAGAAAACCATCTTCCGTAATATAATACTGGTTGGACTAACACTAGAGAGGCGTATAGGAGTTAAAGGTATAGAGGCTAACTTAGGCAAGAGAAACCTAAGCTATAGCATAGTTAACGCTATAGGGGGTAAATACTTAAGAGCTTTAAAAAGGCCTAATAAAGGCAGAAAATATAATAGCAACACTCTTAAGAACAGGGATAATAGGACTAAAAGATTAGCTCTACTAGGTAGGTGTCCTAGTAGGTAGCCCAAGATATAAATGTAGCTAGTTAAGACAGACACTAAAACACGTAATACTATTATGCTCCCTACGCACTAACTGAGAAGCTATGCTCTTAGTAGCTAGCATAGAGAACTATAATATACTACTCTTAATATAAAAAGGTCTTAAGGCGGTTACCCAGTGGCTTATTAGCTAAAATATGCTAGACTAGTTTCGGGTTACAAAGGAAATAGTAATAGAAGGTAAAGGGGTAAGTAATAGGCGCCCCCTAATAACTCTATAGTAGTAGAGCAAAGTTTGCGATACTAGCGCGTCCGTAGGCTTATTACGGCAGCAGTGGTTCCCAAGGAGGTCAAAAAGTAAGGTAGTAGAGCACTATAGGTAACTTGTAGGCGCCTTATAGGCGAGTCCTAAAAGGTAGGGAGACGGATCACGGGGTTTTCTTAAAAGAGTTTTCTCCCCATATGTATATAAGGAGTAGTCCGCGTGGGCCCAATAGGGATCTGAATCGGACGTTAAGCAATGAATAATAATAATAATAATTAGTTTGGTGGTTTTTAAGATATTATAATTTAGGGGCTAAAATAAAGCTAAATCACTATATCTTAAAAACTATTAAACTAATTACTATATAACTTCAATAGAAGCTGCAAAGTGTATATAAAAGTCTAAATCTAAATTATTAGAATTTATTATTAAGTGGTTGTTAAGATATTAAAGTATAAATTTCCTAATTTTTGGTAAGTTTTTTAAGGTGTTGAATGACTGGGGTTGACGAATGAGTGGTGAAACACGTTATAGCGATATAACTATCCCTTGCATTGATAGTGTCCTTAGAGATGTGGCCCGTGCACGCGATCAAAGAACATCAACTCTCTCGCGGCGAGTAGTGAACAGATAACTTCTTCAACCAAATACGTCACCGAAATGATGCGCAATTACATTTCTCATTATATAGATCTTGTGCAGCTCACTCAATATCCTATTTCCTAAAAATTGGGTCGTAAAAACACCACCGCCAGCCCCCGAGCCACTACCTCCTTTAGTCTTTGTGATATGACAGAACGATTGACCGCCTGCAAATTCATCTCACTGACTGGTGCGCACGGATCATAGCTCTAAGGACGCAAATTATCAATGCAAGGGATATAGAAGTGTCATTGCTGTCATATACCGCATATACCTACCCTAGTATTATTTATACTAGTAAGCTATACGGATAAGGTAGATAAGCTTCGCTTTAAATATAAGATAGGTGTTAAACCTAGTATAAATAGACCGGAATTAGGTATAGGATCTAAAAGCTAGCGCCTTAGGTAGATAAAGTAATTTAATAAGGTACCTCCCTATTAAATTTAGATATAAGCCTTACTAACCTACTACTTTTATTACTAGGATTAATGTTTAACCTTTTATATACCTATACTATATCTACTAATAGGTATCAGAGGTCCGGGTGATGCTTGGCGTAACCTAAAGGAGAGCTTGACTATGAAATCTGGGAACGTTTGCCAGAGAGGCACTAGGAATAAGGGAGGCGATAATAATATACCAAGAGAGCTTATTTTCCTATCGTTCATCACTATAGACATAACGCCATCTGAGCGCCATTGCCGACAAGTGGTAATTGCGACAACCCGACGTTTAACGGCCTCGGTATCGTTCGCCGACGTTGGTGATATATGCTTAGGTGGGGGAGAGGATAAGGTAAAGATGATGTACTTGCGCGTAGACTTCACATAGACGATATCTGGAAGAAGTATGATCGGCATGGGGATCTTCGTATACCTTTGTCACTCTCAAGGTGGCAACATGTGTAATATGACGGTAGACCGCCATCACCCTTGAGGAAATTCTCGAAATCTCGATGGGTTACATCATACCGCATCACTTTGGTTGGGGTTTCATACAAGTTACTTCTATCATAGCTGACTTCAGCCCAAATTCTGGCGGTGTATATCATCTCGATCCTTATACTCTGACGTTCGAGAGGCTGATCAGCAAGTTAGATCTTCTACAGATGATAATTTTGCTTCCGGGGAGCGCGCTGTTATAAGAGCTCATCTACATATATATAGAGGTAGCCGTCGTCCCTTTGACGTCCGTTCTTCATTACAATCTCATCATTTCTTTCATCATCTGATCTTTATAGCTCAAACCTTCTTTCCTGCAGCAGATAACCTATCTACAATGGAGACACAAAATAACCAGCAAGTTTTGGATGTGGATCAGGCTCGATTCCCTATCCATCTCCGCAACTCGACCAAGGCAGACAATGTCCACGCCTACGTTACAGGAACGGATCTCCAGCGCGGTACTCTTTTCTTCCTGTGTGCCGATGGCAAAACCCCATACTATCCAGAGAACCCATCCTCACCTGAAACTCCGCTCGCGCACGACTGTGCCATCAAGCTGGGGAAGCCAGGCTCAACCACTCCAGTCACCATTCCCCATCTCGACAGTGCGCGCGTCTACTTTGTTGTTGGGAAGCTGCACTTTACTCTAAACCCCGGCGACAGCGGCCCAGCACTTGTTCAACCGTCCCCAACCGACTCTGAGAACCGCGATGTCAACTGGGGCTTTGCCGAGTTCACCTGGGACCTCGAGCGATTGTACGCCAATATCAGCTTCGTCGACTTTGTCGGCCTTCCCGTCGCGTTGGCGCTGAAAATCGCTTCTGGCGGCACGCAACATGTGTCCGGCCTCCCCACTGATGGCGCAGCGACTGTTTGTAAGAAGCTCGAGCACGTCAGTTCCGACCACGGTGATTGGGCTAAGCTGGTGATGAAGTCAAAGCAAGGCGATTATTTACGGGCCATTAGCCCAAACAACGGCATGGTCTTGCATCCCAAGCTGTTCGACGGCTACTACGAGAAGTACGTCGACAATGTCTGGCAAAAGTACCAAGACACGGTCCTCTTAGTGAACACGCCGGGTCACGGCAAGCTCAGAGGCCATGTCAGAAACAGAGAGCTCAATGTTGACGGGGAATCTTTCACAAAACCCTCTACTTCTGACATCTTCAGTTGCGATGGGGGCCCGTTCATGTTCGCGCCGAGCGCGCCCGCGGAGAGAAAAGCCATTGTTCCTTGCCTTTGTGCCGGGTTCAATCGGTCCACATTACTGGACAATCACGAGACGCCCGACCCAAATGGCCGCCAGGACTACTACAAGCACGCGGTGACAAACCATTACTCTAAGATTGTGCATGAGGTCACTTCGGATGGGAGAGGGTACGCATTCCCCTACGATGATGTCAGGCCGGATGGTGCAAATGACCAGAGTGGAAGTGTGGTATCGCATCATCCAGAGTTGTTGACCATCACGGTCGGGGGGCATTAGGCATGTGTTTTCTGGGGGTGAAAGAATGACTTGGCAAAGCTGTGGGCATATTGGGGCATCTCGTTTTCAGGTCACTTGCTTTGTAGTGGTTTCCCGCCTCTTAGGTTAACGAAAAGCCCAGCTGCGAAGATTACAAACGTAGTGAATGGCCAAATACCGTGCAGATGCTTTCGCAATCGAGGCCACTGCAGAACATCGAGCGGCTGATTTTGACTTGCGGTTCTAGAATTTTGGGATAAACGAGACCCAGGATTCCTGTCTGGGCATACGCGCGCCTCTTCAATGCACTGAGTAATTCGCTGAGTGGTTGGCTGGGTGGTATACTCAAGACATTGACTGACTATTTTTCTTTTGGAAAGTATCATTGACTAGTTTCCTCTTTTTGGAAGTTTTTCTTTGCGCTTTTCTCTCGTTGACTTTTACTTGGTTGAACTTATCTACGACGGAACTGCATAGAGACTATATCCAGCTAGTTGATTCCTGGTGCGTGCACCGTTTGAACAGTATTTTTCTATACTTTATGTCTGCAGAATATAGAGCTGAATTAGATCCGTCCTCTCCCAGCGAGAAGCAATCCTTTTGAATTGAGACTACTGTGGGAAAGAGTACCCAATGAGCAACTTTCCTTCGTTTTTTGTGCATACCCATGAAACGTCGCGTTTAAGTCGTCCTCTAATCTTCCAGGTGTTCAAAGAACGCCAATCTCTATCATAATGATAGTGAGCGTCAGGAAATATAGCAGAAGCGCACGAGAGATAAAGGCGTGAACGTAAACAATAGTCGATCGTCAAGGAAATATGACGGTTCTCACTACATGGATGCGGATCTTCATATTGAGTCACATTTTGGAAAGAGAGAGGGGCGATAGAAGTGTTGAGACGCAGAGAAATGATACTGAAGTACATTGCACTCATCAGTTCATTTCGTTCATACGAGTTCATAATGAGCCTAGTACAGTCAACCCTATCGGATCACTAGAAATAATGGCTGCACTGCTGCTCACCGATGTGCTGACAGATCAGGTTCATCACGGCAACTCACCCCAACTGGAAGATGCTATTGGAAGCATGTGACCTGACCCCGCCTTTCCTTCCTAGGTACTTGAAGGAGCACACGAAATCACCTCTCCGCATTTGGGGGCATTGATCCTCGCCCAGATCCGCAGGGCACCATTTTCTCGATCGGCGGTAGGTAAATTTTTCAATCACTCACAATGAGCCCGCCGGTCCTTCAATCCACCTTTCCAACGCCTCTCAAGCTCAAGTAAACATCCGCGCCCCATCCCCATAGACTCTGAACCGCAATGCCTCCCCCGAAATACTCCGCGTAAGCCCGGCCAAGTGGTAGCCCGTACCCTAGACCTGCGAGACTGTTCGCACCATCCCCTCCTGGTCCAGAAATGGCGTTCAACCCATCCATGCTGTTGCCGGACTTGGCCGAAGAGCCTCCCGAGAGGGTTAAGGAGACTTGCTCCTCGTTGAACGTCGTGAAACTGTAGTCCCAGATATGCGCATAATTCTCGGGAGAGATGCCCCCGCCGCGATCACGGATGCGGATCGTTACGCCGGGGGTGGAGCGGGCAAGGGGTCGGATCATTTGGGAAGCGACTGCAGAAGCGGTCTCCGAAACATCTTGGCCAGTGAAGGCTTTGGAAGCTACATCGACGTTTCCTTGGTCGGTATTGGAGATGGCTTCGTCTGATGTGTTTTCATTGTCCTCGCATAGGAGGTCTTCGGGAAGCGGCGCAATTGTTATTTCGATAGGCTCCCGCTCCATGCCGCTCTCGACCGTTGCGCGAAATGCATTTTTCAGTAGTTCTGTGAGTATGTATTCAAGATGTACTGGAACGTGTGCGAACGTGTACTCCGGCTCTCCCTTCACCACAACATGTGGCCGCGCGCCGTACTTAAGCTCGCATATCTCAGAGACGACGGATTCGCAATGTTGTATAATACTGGCAGGGCGTAGGTTTGTGTCGATAACGCCAATGTAACTGGATGCGGGATGGGAGGAGTCTTCTATAGAAGAAGAGGAGGATGAGGATGAGGAGAGCTCCTGGTGTGGCTGGGATGAGAAGTGTAACGCGATGTGCTGCTCGGCGATGAGGCGGGTGCCAATGCGGGCGCGAAGGTGTTCGTCGAGGAACCTGGTAACCTCTTTAGGACTTATATACTTCCTAGCCTCCAGGAAACCCCTAGCCAATATAGAGATAGTATTGGAATGTGTTTGGACCAAGTCGGCCATGACCTCTGTGAATTTGGCCTCGTCCTCCAAAGTTATAATTTCCTTTTCGGCCCATGGCAAGAGCGTTGAGAGGGAATGTAAGTAATTATTGTGAATTTTGTTAATCTGGGGGTTTGAGACGACTATGTAGGGAAGGTTTCGGAGGGATTGGATGCGGTAAGCGAGGCGGGCGGGGAGAATGGATAGCGTAAAGTTTGCGGAGCTATACAGGGCCTGTGCGGAGAGCGGAGGACGGCCATGTCTATAACAGAGGCTATCAGTTACTAGAGCGGCAGGAGGGGCTTTAGTAGGATATCCTACTTGACCAGGTCGGCGAGGGTAAGTGGATGGAGTGGTCGGGAAGCTAGACGTGCTATATCGTCATCGGTTACAGATTTGGTATGAAGCTGGCGGTGGTAATGTCGGCGGAAGCTGGAATGCTTCAGACGAGTCTCAAGCAGGCAATAGAGCCGTATCAATTGCGTCTGTATGATTAGAGGTCGTTTGACTTGGATCATGGTCGAATTTGCATCTTCTGTGAGAAATTTGGGTCGCAAGCCTAGTTAGGACCTGCCCGAGTGGAGGTAAACGCCTTGCGGTGAGAGCTTGTCATCACGTGACTTATCTCACATTGTTCTGAAAGCCATTCTCTAAAAGCCCATCGCCCGTGAGAAATGAAAGAACAAGTCGGGAATGAGTAATATATTCTATACCAAAAAATTAGTGTCGAGTGGTTTGATGTTATAGAGGTAAATCCTAATAGTCGCCTAGGATAGAAATAAACACTTTAAAACTATTGACTCAGCATACTCAGAGTCGCCTGTGTCTCGCAGCTATATAACCATATGCGTAGGTTTCACCTAACATACACTGCCTTCTGCCAAGAACAAGCCCGCCATTATAGGAAGCATATTAATCCTTATTGGAAGGCCCTAAGACTGACATTCGTGTATCTATTTAACAATTTAACCCTCCTAATAAGGATGCAGTAGGGTCTTATGAGCTAGGTATCGGGGGAGACGCCCAGCAAGGCGATGTATAACGGTGGATCGTGGTAGGCTGCGGACGTCGGGCTCGACGCCCAAATCAAAGTCTTGTATAGCTTTTTGTATGGTAGCTTCGGCTTCACGAGAACTCAATTTGGGAAGTGACATATTAATTTGTACAATAAATTTTCAATTTGGGTGTAATTTGGCAGGGGAAGAAGAAGAGCGCGTACAGACGCGTGTGGCTCGCTTTTTGGGGGGGGGGGGTGGCTCGCTTCCTGGAGTGGCACGTTATTAGACATTAAATAAGAATTAATAAGAATAATAAAGTAATTAGATTTAGCTTATTAGGCATAAACCCAGGCTTATAACCTGTTAATTTGGTAGGTTATTAAGCTAAAGCTTATATATTGCTTATTTTCTATATAGGTGGTTGAAGAGATTTTAAGGAACTTCGACCGGCGGTCGAAGTTGTCTGATTGGTTAGATTCCTGCCAAGAGGTTTCTCCCACAAGTCTCATCACGTGATATCGTTGCGGGCTTGTTTTCCAACATTACAAGCATGGATTGCAACACTTACTGACGAAAACGATAAAGCTCCGCTCCTTAAATACGACCTAACCCCTTTCTATTTCAACTATGGCTTGCGTTGGGAATCAATGATAAGGCCACGTGTTCACGACTTCGACAGTGGCAGTAATGTGGCCATGCTCGATAGGCATCTATGCCATACACGTGACCTGTGACTAAACGGGAAGGGACATGTATTTTTGGCCCGTTGCTGGAATTCGGCCTTTACAGCCCCACAGTCCTGCAGACAAAAGCTGGGTTACGTGGCCGCCCGTAACAACCAATCACAAATAAGAGCGCGGGCTGCCAGGGTTCCCTCTACCTTGTGTAAGACGGAACTCGCCCTAACCAGCAGAATTAACATTGTCACTTTGAACATATACACAAATAGAAGAGGTTCTGTCAAAAGTTGTCGCATCTATCGCACCCTATCTGTCAGGCGAAGGCTCACCCGATTTCTTACTTCATTTCTGCTCATATCACTGGCCCTTCTATTTCTCCATCGCTGCCTGACAAAACTTGTTGCAGTGGTAAAATCCGTCGACGGCGTTGCGTATGCCTAGTATTTCCACATCTTTCTCAACACTAATCATTGATCCAGCTGGGCCCCCATGCCAGGCGCAGCGTGCCTATTTACCCGTCCAATCCGTAATCTGTCCGCCGACGGATTGGCCCTCCGCCGTTTTATTCGTCTAATCCGCTTAATTCATGGAGTTGTCCTTTCCATCCAATTAAAGTCCTCGATTGGATTAAATTGTTCGTATAGAGTGTGGAAAGCGGAGCGGGGTCGTGCGTAACGTGTATTTCGAGGACGTGTTCGTCGATGTGAATGACGTGTATATCGAGGCGGAGGACGTAACTATTTGTCGAGCTGGAGGACGGGTCTGCTTCGAAGAAATGCCAAGAGATCTGTCATGCCTTAAGTGGAACGCGTTCGGGTATTTTACTAAGACTTTCCACCTTAACTCCATCTTTTTTCCATCCCCCTCCTTCTGCGTTCTCCCACCAACAACCCCCAAGCCGTCTAATTCCAAGGATTCTCCTCATGACCGGTGGTCAGGGAGGAGTTCGACGCTGACGAAGTGCGTCCGGAGCCATCGGCTGTGGGATCCGTGAGCTCATACGAGCTCTCGAGTAGCCGCTCGTTTTCCTGAAAAGGCAATCTTGCTTCATCTCCAGGGTCTATTAGTTGGGCCACATGGCGCCAAAATCTTTTCCAAGCTTTACCAACCCGGCGCGTTATTACAGTCCAGCTGGCGGATAGACGCTCGAAAATAAAGATACAGCCGCCATGAATGCCACCCTTAATGTGGTTGGTCCAAGCAAATTCGGCAACGATGCCCAAGAAGATACCGATGTCCGTGCAGATCGGGATATATATAAAGAGTTTATCGGGTTCTATATGGAAACCAGCGCTGAATAGCCAGAGCGTACTGCCAATGCATAATAGGTAAGGGAAGCAGCGTCTAGAACAACAAGGAGTAAGGACAACGTTTAGAATGTTGAAGGGCGTATAGAGCTTACAGGGTAAATGCCTTTGATCTTTCTACATTATAACTGAAAAACACCACCACCGAAAGCAGCCACCCTACGTAGAACCTAGGTATCCAAATTAGACTTCCAAGGTCTTTGCCGTTTTAGATCTACAGCTGTATACCCTAGAAAGACAAACATATAGCCACTTGATTGCGACGCGGTCATGCCAGTGACAATTGTCGCCCCTCCAGTCACCACCATCGTATAATACGATATCCATGTTATTCTTTCCGCCATCTTTCAGCTCATCCCACACTGGGGCAGAGTCCAGTAGGCCGACCAGGGCTGGCACCTGGAAGTGGTAGGTCGTTGTTTCCGAAGTGGAATGGAGTCTAAAGACAACTGTAGTCGTAGATGAAGCTGATACTCTCTAAATTAGCATATTTAGAGTTGACAGAAGTAGAATTACCCATTCAAGGGTGGTGGTGGGTGCGAGAAGGCTTGCCAGTTTCTCTAAACTCAACATTGCCCAAGCACTGCCCCAACCCGGCCACGTCAACATCGGATGGGACCGAAGCCTTGTCGACTTCGAAGTCCTCTCAACTGCCTCATTCAAGAGTCAGCGACTGTACTCAAGCCAACATCAACCGTTAAAATTGCTTTAGAATATACCTAGGGTAGGTAGAGCGCACCGCTAAGATTAGAGTGATTACTGACAGCTCAGCTTTTCCCAGGTCCTCCTCCTCTTCCGATCACCAAGAGAGTTTCGCACCCGCTCGCGAATAAAGAGAAGTTGGTCACGGCAGATCTTGATGTCTGAGGTGCAAGACACTGCTTGGTTTTGCTGCAAATGTGGCTATGGCCCAATGCTCTATGGGACTCGCAACACCCACTGTGGCAGTTGCCAAAAACCTTTCTGCTGGCATTGCAAGATTGAGATAACCTCAGAACGCCTCTCGCGCCAAGCATCCTTCAACGGTCTAGAAGATACCAATATCGGATGCTCGCTCTTGCATACCAGGAATAACAGCCTCGCATCTTCAATATCGACGCACCTGCCGACGTCTCCAGTAGCACTGCTGACCTCCTTGAGGGTAGGCACCTGCTGTGAGTCGGTGCGTCCAACTGACGGCGGCGAAGAGAAGTATGTATGGTATTGCTGTAGCTGTCGGGATAGGCCTTCCTGGATAAATGTCTACTCGTCCTGCAAAAGCTGTGGCTCGCAAGTTTGCAAGAATTGTGCCGCGGCAACTTCGGACACACAAGCAACATGCAAAACAACGGAAAACCATTCAAAAAATATCTACAATCCAACCTTCATCACAATGATGGGTATTACCGGCAAGGGTAAAAGCTCTTTCTTCGAGGCAGCAACTGAAGCCTGTCGTCCTCCATACCTTCTGGACGATCCTGGATTCGATGATGCCAGAGCAGAAACGCTCAGTAAGCTCGTCACTGATCCATCCTTTCGACATCTCTCCTTACCAATCGAGAGTGATCAATCACCGAAACACACTGGACACTTAGGTTTTTATGCGTTAATTATAAGCAAGATGATCGGCACCGGATTATTTGATCTTAGCAAACTTTTCATGTCCTGGATATCCGGGACATTGATGAGTGGGGCCTTTCTCTATCTAGATGTGTCGATGGGCCTCGAGCAGCCTAGCCGTGTTGTTCAGTCTACATTGTCGGTACGTTGAGTTTCATGCGATTGTGCAAGCTTCAGTTGTCGCTGATCGCAGATGCAGCTAATGAAGAGATTGTTCGGACCGATACCTGCCTATTTCTTCCCCACCCCGGCTGTCCTCGTCCTTTTTCTCGCCTTCATAAGCGTCTTTGCCTACTCCTTAATAGTCTTACAACTGCAATTGTTACGATATCGGCGTCTCGTGGCATCCTTCTATCTCTGGGTGATAGCTGGGTTGGTCTTCGGCCCCTTCAGCGGCTTGACGGCCGCAGAATTCTGCCTCATCTATCTTCCACTGATCTTGAACATTGGGCTGGGATGTGCACTTGTCCGCCTCAAGCTTCAGCATAAACAATTGCGCCACCAAGCTTGCGGTGGTGAAGCTGCTACTGGCGACGGGCAAGGTGGAAGCGGACTTGAAAAACAGTAGCGGACGGACGCCGCTGCCTTTTGGCAGCAGGGGAAGGGCAGGAGGGGGTGGGGAAGCTGCCATTGGCGACGGGCAAGGTGGAGGTGGACTTGAAAGACAATAGAGGACGCCGCTACTTTTTGGCGGTGGGGGAAGGCAGGAGGGCCAATACATGAAGTGGGATCTGGCGGGTGGAGAACCTGCCGCTGGAGACGAGCAAGGTGAAGGCGGACTTGAAAGGCAATAGCGGACGGACGGCGCTGCATTTTGGCGGCAGAGAGAGGAGGAGGCGGTGGGAAAGCCGCTGCTGGCTTGCAGCGACGCGTCGAACGAGACTACTGATGGACGACTTAAAAGACGACTGTGTCTAGCGGACATCGCTGTCTTGCGCTGCGGAGAACGGGAATAACGGGGTAGTACAGCTACTACTCGCGGCACTGGGCCATGGGAGCATCGCACGGGACGCTCGAGGGCCGTTCGGACTAGGTCAGGGCCGTGGCAAGACGGTCCGGCTCTGGGACTTGGCCACGGGCACATCGCAGCAGATGCTCGAGGGCCATTCGGGTTGGGTCACGGCCGTGGCATTCTTGCCGGACGCGTTCGCATCCGGTGACGAGACAGTCCGGCTCTGGGATTCGGCCACGGGCGCATCGCTGACCTGGATATCCCATGGAACGAAGAACCGTCGCGGTACAAAAATATGGCAGCTCCCTTATACTATGCATCCTTGGCAGGCCACGAGAATGTTGTGCAGGGGCCGCTGCAGAAGGGGGCTGATGTCAACATGCAGGGCGGCGGCTACGGCAACGCACTCCACACGAAGTGGTGTTGGAGAGGCAGGGCAAGTATGAAGAGGCAGAAGTGATGCACCAGCGAGCACTGAAAGGATACGAGAAGGTACTTGGGCCAGAGCACCCATACACGCTCACCAGCGTTAGCAAGCTTGGGTCGGTGTTGGAGAGCTAGGGTAAGTATGAAGAGGCGGAAGCGGTGCACCAGCGAGCACTGAAAGGATTTGAGAAGGTACTTGGGCCAGAGCACCTAGACACGCTCACCAGCGTCAGCAACCTTGGGTCGGTGTTGGAGAGCCAGGGTAAGTATGAAGAGGCGGAAGCGATGCACGAGCGAGCACTGAAAGGATACGAGAAGGTACTTGGGCTAGAGCACTATACAAGCTCACCAGCGTCAGCAACCTTGGGTCAGTGTTAGAGAGCCAGGGTAAGTATAGAGGCGGAAGCGACACACCAGCGAGCACTAAAAGGATACGAGAAGGCACTTGGGCTAGAGCACCCAAATACGCTCACCAGCGTCAGCAACCTTGGGTCGGTGTTAGAGAGCCAGGGTAAGTATAAAGAGGCGGAAGCGATACACCAGCGAGCACTGAAAGGCAGGGAGAAGGTACTCGGGCTAGAGCACCCACACACGCTCACTAGCGTCAGCAACCTTGTGTCGGTGTTAGAGAGCCAGGGCAAGTATAAAGAGGCGGAAGCGATGCAGCAGCGAGCACTAAAAGGCGGGGAGAGGGTGCTTGGGCTAGAGCACCCATACACGCTCACCAGCGTCAGCAACCCCTTGGGTTAGTGTTGGAGAACCGGGGCAAGTATAAAGAGGCGGAAGCGATACACCAGCGAGCGGTGGCCAAGCTGCTGCTGGCACGCAAACGACGTCGAGGCCGGCTCGAAGGATAACGATGGACGGGCGCCGCTGTGGTATGCGGCATGGAACGGGCAAGAGGCGGTGGTCAAGCCGCTGCTGGCACGTCAAGGCTGGCTCGAAGGGTGACTACGTGGACGCCGCTATGGTCAAGCTGCTGCTGGCGCGCAACGACGTCGAGGCCGACTCGTGACGATGGTTCTGGAGGAGACCTCCACATTCGTTTCCTGCTTACACAAGCAGATTCCCTTTGTTTCCATTTTAGTCGGTATCCTTAGCAATCACTTTGGACACCGTAGACATAGGCCTATATAAGGACCTATGTCCGTCGTAGTTAGATCTAGATACACATTCATTTATTCCAATACCATTTAGTTTATCAGGTTATAAGCACTAGGTTGCTACCAAGCACCACAGTTCAGCTGTTTAACAGTTCAGAATATTAACACCTTACTACAGGTTGCATCAAGGGTTACCACACCCGTGCTAGGTCATATCTTACTATTCTATATTTAACGCCTTACCACAGGCCGCATCAAAGGTTACCACACCTGCGTATAAAGTCATTTCTTATTATCAAAATTACGCGTTAAATTCGTTTTTTTTACGCGTCAAATTCGTTTGTTTACGTGTTAAATTCGTTTATTTACACGTCGCTATAGGTAAGGACTGTCTAGGTATTTAACGCCTCAAGAACAACGGTTTAAATTAGCATTAATATTGGACGCAGCTTAGTGTATACCTATATGGTAAAGGCCTTCTATATATTATTTAAAAAAGATATAGGCCTACCCCTCTACCTAAAGCTCTAGGAAGAAAAACCCATAATATCTATTAATTAAATACTAGAAGACGCCAATAAGGAGGAGTAAGATAAGATCCTTAAGAGGTCCTAAATTATTATAGATACTAATAATTTAATTTACTTAACCAATAAGGTACTCTATAATAAATATAATAAGGAGCTTAAATAGTATAATAAGGAGGACGGCAAAGTCTGTTTAGTTATCCTTAGTATAATTAATAAGAGATCCTTACTGCCCTAGAACACCTAAAGGACTATATTAAACACCTTAAGTAATTATTTAAGGCCCATAGCTTAATCCATAAGACTAATATATAGAAGACTTTTATTAAGCTCCACTTTTAACAATCACTACTTTTTTAAGCCGTTAACGTATGTTATAAGCGAGCCGTCTATATAAGTAAGCCGTCTACCTTAAAAACTTACCAAAAATTAGAAAAATTATGCCTTAATATCTTAATAAACACATATCAATTCTAAAAATCTAGATTTAGGCCTTTATATATACTTTAGAGTTTTTATTAAAGTTATATAATATATAGTTTAGTGGTTTTTAAAATATTAAATTTTAGGGGTTAAATTAAAGTTAAATTACTCTATTGTAAGAGGCCAGCCTAACTAGAACATATAATTATCTAATTGGCAGTGTTACAGATAAGTAAAAGGTGAGTTAAAGATAAGTTAAAAGTAGAATGAGTTTTATATATTAAAGGACAAATGCTTTTAACTACTTCTATTTAGAGACTAATTACTAGTTCTTCTTTAAAGAAGAACTAGCTTCCTATATAAACCTTCTAAGACACTAGTAAAACCTTTCGCCCCTATTTATCTAACTATATCTCCTTTAGAATATACATAGGACGTAGACAGGATATTAATAAAACCTCCTACTGTCTTATCTAATATATACCTCCTAGGGGATTCCGTTATAATTGCCTCCCCTTTAAGGGTTTTGGTCCTCTAAGACTTCACCTCTTAATAAACTCTTATAGAGTTCCAACTAAAACCACTAGGGAAGTTCTTTAATGGAAAGGTACTCTATAATACGGCTTATTGCTAGTTCTTTACTAGCGTAGAACCTTACTTTATTTTCTATTCCTCCGCTCTTCTTCTACTATAGCTCTTTATAGTGCCTTTATAATAGAACTTTAATAGTAATAATAAAAATTAAATAGGATTTACATTTCTTGTTATAAGAATTTGTTATAAGCTAATTTAGAGGTTGTTCTATACAATATATTAACTAGCTACTATCCCTATTTACCTAAAATAGGTCCTAATAATAATATCTTAATGTTGATTTCTTTTAGTTTATAAGCTGTTGTCTCTTATATGTCTTTCTATTAATAACACTATTTATCTTGCCTTTTAGTAGACTGTTTTTTATTATATCTTAGCTTTTAGCTTCCGCATCTCTAGCTGTTTTTTTATTACTGCTCTGTTCTCTTTTTATAACGCGTCTATAGATAATAGGATCCCTATTTTATCTCTTTAATAATACTAACTTCCTATAGTATTCTCTTGTAATAGCTTATAATTATACTGCGCATCCCTAGACTAGCGGCGGCATTGTCCCTGCTCTATTAGCACTATAGACCACTTCTATTGCTCCTGCGGTAGTTTCTCTAAAGTGCTGCCGTTATTGCGTTTACGCGCTCATATTAGACCCGTCCTACGCCTATAAGATATTGCATTTTGGCGAGAATAGATCTAAGTATTCCCACTATTGCAGCTGGAAAAAGACCTATATTTTGGTATTTTCTATTCTATCCTATTCTAGACTTTACTAACTATATTAGATCCCTACTGTTTATATATATAAGGCTTACTAGCTCTAACGCGCTATTAGGGTTTTCTATCTATATTAGAATAGTAAAAGATAGGGATAGAAGGTGTCTTCTATTACTTATAGCCTTTTTAATTTAATAAGGGTTTCTACTATTGTAGAGACGCAGTGACCTTGGATATATAGTGTCTAGGAGCGTATATATAAGCAGCTCGTTCTTATAAATAATAATATTCGCACTCTTACGCGGGCCTTTCTGGCTAGGTAAGTCTCTTTAGTAATATATTTAGAAACTATACTAACTCCTTAGTTGTTAACTTTCTAATCCTAGCCTAGATGCTGATTTAGAGCCTAGGAATAATACTAAGGATAGTAATAAAGATAAACATTCTTTCTGCTAGTCCCTTAGTTATAGTAGTCCATCTAGCTCTTACTACTCTAAGAAGAATATTGGTAAAAATGCTAATGCTTTTAGGAATAGAAGTGTTAATACTACTACTAATAATAACGTTAAGATAGAGGAGGAGGCTCCCATTGCTACTTCTAGTGTTTAAGTTATTATCTTATTCTTTCTTTCTTTTTATAGGATAGCTTTATAGGGTGCCTCTCTGGTGCCTCTAGAATACCCTAGTACTAGGAATTAACTTTATACTTTAGGGATACCTCTATTTTTATTTTTAGTAATAGTTTATATAAAAGCAGCATATTGCTATAATCTCCGTATATAATAAACGGGTAGTGTTCTTATGGGTGCTTTACAATTTCTTAAAAACTTTAAATTTTTGCTCTGTATCTTTTTGGTCCTCTTTATATTATTAACTCTATTGCGTATCTCTAGTGTTAGACTAGATACTCTTTTTTTATCCCTAGGGAACCCTTCTAAATCCCTAGGGCCCCTTCTTCTAGTGCTACTGCTTATTCTTAAATAGCGTCTTCTTTGGATAGTATCCCTAGTGGTTCTTATATAGATCCTTATAGCTTTTTCTTATAGGATTCTAGGATCCCTATTATAATAGCAAAACGTTCCCGTTTTTAATGCCTGTACTTAACCTTATAGTTTTAATTTATAGGGTCTTCTATATTATCTTACCTATAGTATATTTAGAACCATTACTAAATTCTAATTTATAGTCTTTAGGAAAGTTTTAATTACCATGTTATATTCTGGCTAAAGGTACTTCTTAAGTTCCTAACTGTTATGCGCCTAAGAGTATCCTTCCTAATAAACTAAAAATTTGCGTTTTTTTAATGCTATCTTTAGCCTAGGATATCTTCTACATTCCATTCTAGTTCCCTATTAATTTCGCTAAGTAGGGGCAGTTCTATACTATCTCTTCTCTAGTATAACTCTAATAAGGAAACATAAAATATGTAATATATTAGATATAATTTTAGTAATTTTAATTTATAGGCTTAATTTCCTTTTGTTTTCCTAACTATCTTAAAGAGTCTAAGCTATTAGTAGTCCAGCTTCTTCTTAATACGTTTCGTCCAGATGTTTTTTATAGATAGTAAGACTTTGTCTCCTATTTTAAATTCTTTAGGCGTATATTTTTCGTTATAGTACCTTTTTTATATAGCTTAGGCGTCTAGTAAATGCTTTTTAAGTTATTCTTTATAAATTCTTATTTACTTAATTCTTTTAGACGCTGCTAGTGCCTTTTTTTAGGAATAATGTTCTTAATGTTCTAGGGGTTATTTGATTTTACCCCAAACAGTGCTTTATAAGGGGTTATTTTTGTACTACTATAGATGCTTATATTATATATATATTTCGCTGAAGCCAACCACAATAGCCAATTATCCTATTAATAATTAATATAGTAGTAGAGGTAGTGTTCTAATAACGCGTTTAGACGCTCTATTAACCCATCTATTTATAAGTAGAAAGCAGTACTTATCTTTTACTATATTTTTAATAAGAGATAAAATAAAGACTAAAATATGCTGTTAAATACGGTACCTCTATTGGATATAATTTCCCTTAGCATACTAAATAAGAGCTACCACTCTAAAAATAGGTCTGCTAGTTCTGCTACCGTAATTATTATTATAATAGTAAAGTACCCTAAAAACTTTATATATCTGTTAATAATTACTAGGATAGTGTTAGTAACCTCTCCAGTTCTTGTTTTAGTAGGGGGTAAGCCTATTATAAAATCTATTGTTAATTCTAATATAGGTCCCTATAGAATAGGAAGTACTAATAACTCGCCATATAGGCAATTCCTGGATATCTATACCCTTTGGCACGTATTATATTTTAATACATAGTCCTTAACTTCTTTAGATATTCCATCCTAAAAGTATTTCCTTTAAACGGCCTTAAGGGTCCTATTAGCACTGTAGTAACCCCTAAGAGGGTTATTATAGAAGACCTTTAGAATTTTATTTTAAACTATTTAGTCCTTTAGGATATATACAGCACCCTTAAAGTGTAATAAGTGTAATGGACCCTTTTAGTCTTGCTACTATAGCTTCTTAGTGACTCCGACTAAGTTGGTCTTTACTATATCTTTCTACCTCTCCCTAGAAATAAAGGCGTCCCTTTATTATACTTAAAGAAGAAGATCTGGAAAGGTTTTATATAGATTACTTATTTCCATTTTACCCGCCGCTATTACGGACCCTAGGTATAGTATAAGACGTTTTAAACTATTAGTGCTAGCAGATTCTTCTACTATTGTATAGTGTGCTATACTATGGATAGGTATCTTACCTATCTCCTCTAAATCTAAAAACTTGTAACTAGTGCGTTATTAAGTTAAAGGTGCTATAATACCCCTAGCACATCCCATAGAATTTTTGCTAATTCTAGGGTACACCAACTTTATAATATCTGCTTAGTCTATAACCTAGTCTATAACTATATCCTATAGCTTTATTATTATAGTACTTTATAGCTATATTACTAGGACCTCTGCCCTACTATAAAATTCTATAGTTTTAGGGAAAGATTCTTCTTTCTTCCTAAGTAAATTTTATAATATAGGAATTATTTCCCCTATGCTGTTCTAGATTTTTTTAGTCTTATAATCTAGATATCTTAATAACCTATTAGCGGGATTTGTCTTTCCTGGACGGTACATAATCTTAAAGTTATACTATAATAGTGCCTCCGCCCATCTGGCTTATTAACCGCTTAACACCTTTATTATTACGGGACACCTCCGTGACACCTTATACACGTCCACCTGTTCCCACCTGTTTCCACCTGTTTCCACCGACGCAGCAAGAAGAGACCGACTGCGAGACGACAATCTGACGGCAATCTGCCGCATTCTGCCATATTCTGCCAAGTCCACCGAATCCTGCCAAGTTCTGCCAGGACCGCTACTCGAATCCTATTCTGCTCTGTGCACGTGTCGACCAAGCAACCAAACTAACGATATATACCCTTTCTTCCCATTTTCTTACCTTCTCTCCTTACGTAACGTCTTAACTTCATCACACAGTTTATATACGTAGCTTAATAATATCTACTTTGCTATATATTATCGTCGCTTATACTTACTCCATGACATTACGTTGCGTTAAATTATATACTCTATCCTGCCCTAACCAACATGCAAAACAACCCAGAAACCCCCTTATCTATAAATAACCTACGCACCCTATTTACTAAACAAATAAGAAGTCTCTAAGAGGCTTTTACAGATGCTCTTACCTAATAAGAAACTTAATATTATAAGACAATCCAATCCCTAAGAAAGGAAGTTAAAGAGATTCGTTATAACCTACCGCCTATTACACCATCGCCCCTACCTATCCCTACTACTATTAACCTATAAATACTAGATAAGAAGAACGCATCTAAAACTAACTCCTTAACCCCAAATTCGCCAGTTAATGCCCCTAAAAAAAAGTTATCTAAACGTCTCCCTAATCCTCCCGCCTATTCTAGTAAGAGAAGTAAGCTACGCTCTTTCCTTAACTAACTTTAGAACAAGTTAAGTGGCAATATTAACCGCTACCCTACCCCCAATAGTTAGCTTTATTACGCTATAAGCCGCCTAAAAGGAGATGCCGTAGACACTATATATCCGTTCTAACTAAGTACGGTAAAGGAACTAGTCACTATACTAGAATATCTTATAGCAACCCTAACTAAGTCACCATATTATAAAGGAAACTAAATAAGATAATATAGGGCTCTAAGAACTTCCTATTATACTTTACTAAATTCCACCGCTACGCTAAAGAGACTAAATAGAACAAACCCGCCTTAATTAATCGCCTAGTAAAGTCTCTAAACCCCAAATTAAAAGCATCTCTTATAGGAGTTAAACTGCTAGGTACTATTACCGCCTATACTAACGTTATTAATAGCCTATATAACGACTTACTATACCTTGCCCCAAAACATATACCTTAATACTCTACCCCCCAGCCGCCTAAGACCCGCAAGGACTTAGACGCTATAGATATTAACACTAGAACCCTTTCCTATACCCTAAAAGGATCCGCTAAATAAGAGCGACGCATTAAACACAGCCTCTATTTTAAGTGCGGAAGCGACGCTTATATCTCCAGCTACTACTCCGTCCCTTTCCAAAAGAATTTACAAACAGTTAATACTAGCAGCCGTTTACCACACCAATCCTCTAGTTACCGTCCCTAATCTTTACCTAGTTCCAGCCCTGTATCTAATAAGCACTACTTATAAGGACAAAGTTACAACCAACGTTCTATAGAAACCCCTTCCCACTTACCACTAAAAGGCACGTTCTAGAGTTAAGTCGCTCTCTAGGATAGCTATGTTATAGGATCTTGTTAAACGCATTAGATATTATAAATCCTAACTCTTAGGATTGTAGTATAACCATTAACTACTATCTTTAGTAGAAAAGTTAATAGGCTAATGCTTAAGTCCTAATTAATACAGGAGCTAGCGGTATAGGATTTATTAACAAGATCTTTATATAAAATAATAGGTTTACCCTAATACCCCTTAACTAATATATTAACGTATTTAGATTTAATGGCAAACGCACTATCTCGGGCTATATTACTTATATAACGGCCCTAAAACTCCAATACCTAAACCACAAAGAATTAATTAAGCTCTTTATAACTATCCTAGGTTACCTAATAATCCTTAGACAACCCTAGATAAAGCTATATAAGGTAACTATTAATTAGGACAACCTTAAGCTTCTATTTACCGCCTCCTATTACAAGTAGAAGTGCCTTATAACTTACTACTTAGACCCTAAACCAAAATCTAAAAAATCCACCAGGATCTACTAGTCTAAAAAGTCTACCTAATTCTACCAACCCAAAAATTCCACCAAATTCCACCAATATAAGAATTCCACCGACGTCCACTAAGAACCCGGAAATTACACTAAACTACACAAACTAACTCTAACCGCTATACCCTAAACCAAGTAGAAGCTTAAGCTTAATATATAAAGGTACCAGAAGAACTAGTATTCCACTATAAAAAGAATACTTAAAGAACCCAAACCTAAATCTAACACTAACTCTATACCTAATACTAAACCTAAAACTATATAAAAAACTAAGGATAATCTAAGCCTACTTAACACCTTAAATATTTATATAATTGGAGCTACCCTATTAGTATAATTTACCAGGAAACCTAAACACACAATCTTCGCTGTTATAATAGCTAATATTAAGAAGGCCTTAGTACTAAAGAAGCACACTAACCCAGCCACAAAAGTACCAGTAGAATACTATAATTATTTAGATATATTCTTATAAAAGGAAGCCAATAAGCTACTAGAACGCCGTCTATATAATTATAAGATTGTAGTTAAAGAAGGAAAACATCCCAGATTTAGACCCTTATACAGAATATCCCAAAACAAACTCTAGGTACTACGGAAGTACTTAAACAAACATCTAGATAAAGGATTTATTAGAGCAAGTTCTTTACCTATAGCCGTACTAGTAATCTTTATTAAGAAACCTGGCAGCGGTCTGCGCTTCTATATAGACTACTAAGCTCTTAACATTATTACTATTAAGAACCAATACCCAATCCCATTAATCCAAGAGACACTAAACTAATCAAGTAAGGCTCGCTTCTATACAAAGCTTAATATTATCCACGCATTTAACCACCTCCGTATCGCAAAAAGAGATAAATAGCTCACTGCATTCCATACTTAATACGGATTATTCAAATACTTAGTAATGCCATTTAGCCTCGCAAACGCCCTAAGTTTATTCCAACACTTTATAAATAACACCCTACGCCTATACCTAGACGTCTTTTATACTGCTTATATTAACAACATCTTAATATACAGCAATAATCTGGCTAAACACTAAAAACATGTTAAACTGGTCCTGCAAGCCTTACGCGGAGCCGGCCTATAATTAGATATAAATAAATGCAAGTTCTATAAAATGGAAGTCCTATACCTTGGACTTATTATTTCTATAGACGGCGTACAAATGGACCCTAAAAAAGTTAAAGTAATTGTAAACTAGTAAGAACCTAAGAACATTAAGGACGTAAGGGCCTTTATAGGCTTCGCCAACTTCTATTAACAGTTTATTAATAACTTCTCCGCCTTAGTTTTACCCCTTATAGCCTTAACCCAAAAGGACAAAGCCTTTACTTATCTAAAGGTTATATTTACTACTGCACCTATACTCTAACACTTTAACCCAGACTGAATAAGTATTATAGAAGCTGACTTATCTAATTACATTACTAGAGGCATTCTGTCTTAATATAATAAGGAAGGAGTATTACACCCTATAGCATACTTTTTAAAATAACTAAGCCCAGCTAAATACAATTATAAGATCTACAATAAGGAATTACTAGCTATTATTAAATGCTTTAAGCAATGGCAACTAGAACTAAAAGAAGCTAGATTCCTAATTAAAGTTCTTAGTAACTATAAAAACCTACAGTACTTTACAACCACAAAACAGCTAAGCCACTATTAAGCCCACTAGTTAGAATATCTATCCTAATTCCAATTCTTAATTACATACCGCCTAGGCGTTTAAGGCCAGAAGCCTAATGCCCTAACCCAACGTTTATAGGACATACTAGCTTAAGAAGAAGCGCGCTCCTACTGTAATTAGACCCTACTCCACCCTAAGCTATTTAAACCTCCTACTAAAGATCTTATAGTATACGTCCTTAAAATAACTAATTAAACTATTAAATAGATTATAGTTAATAAATATCCAAACAATAAGTTTATCTAAGAGACGCTTAAGCTAATTTAAGATAGCATTAGATGCTCTAAAAAAATTTCTCTAAGTAAATGCAAAGCCCGCGGAAACCACTTATACTACTAAAACCGCCTAGTTGTCCCTAATTACAATAAACTTAAGCTCAAGCTTCTTAAACATATATACAATCTACCAGTAGCTAGCCACTTAGGCCAAGGAAAAACCCTAGAACTACTCTAATAGGAGTACTACTAGCTAAATATATATAATATAGTACAGAAGTATATCTCTAGCTACTATACCTACTAACAAGCCAAAGCTTTATATAAGACATATAACGGCTTCCTAAAACCACTACCTGTTCCGGACCAAAGATAGAAGGATATTTTAATTAACTTTATTATTAACCTCCCCATAAGTAAAGGCTGCACGAATATTATAGTAGTTATAGACCGACTATCTAAGATAAGACACTTAATTGCCTACCCTAATATATTAACACCTACCATTGCCTAACTGTTCCTAAATTATGTATAAAAACTTTATAAACTTCCTAAAATAATCGTCTCTAATAAAGGCCGCTAGTTTGTCTTAGCGTTTTAAAAAGAACTAACTACCTAACTCTGTATTAAAGCACTGTTGTTTATAGCATATTACCTAGAAACGAATGGTTAAACAGAACGTGTAAATGCTATAATGGAATAGTATATTTGAATATACACGTCGTATTTACAGGATAACTGGATAGACTGGCTTACATTTACCAAGTTTACTACAAATAACTCTGTCTTAGAAACCACAAAGGTCTCCCTATTCCTAGCTAATTATAGCTAGCACCTACGAATAGGTTTTAAACCCTTTAGTAATGTTCCTCGCCTAGCTTATTAGGCCTTATAAGTTACAGAAGAAAACAAATTTGTAAAGAAGATAAAAGAACTACAAGAGTTTCTTACTAATAAAATAACATAGACCCAGTCTGTCTATAAAGCCACAGCAAATAAGAACCAAACCCTAGCACCAGCTTACCAAATTAGTAACTTTATCTGGCTAGACACAAGAAATCTAAATATAAAACAACCTACTAAGAAACTTAATTAGAAGAACGCCAGCCCTTATAAGGTTAAAAAAGCTATCTCTCCTTATGCCTACCAACTAAAGCTCCCTAATACGGTTAAAACCCACCCTATATTCCATACGTTAGTCCTCTACCCTACCGCCCCTATATTAGACGCCCTACCTAGACAGATCTAAGACCCTCCCCCACTAGTTAAAGTGGATAGTGAGGATAAGTACCTCGTTAAAAGAGTTAACGATATTAAGTATAATAAACGGAAACGCAAATATATGTACCTTACAAAATGGAGAGGCTTTACTAAGCCCTTATGGGAACCCGTTAACTCTATAGGACTTATACAAGCCGCAAAAGACTTTTACGAACTCTCCTAGAACTACACAGCCCCATCTCGCAGAAGCTCGAGTTTAAAGGGGGGGTACTGTCACAGGACACCTCCGTAACACCTTATACACGTCCACATGTTCCTACCTGTTTCCACCTGTTTCCACTGACGCAGCAAGAAGAGACCGACTGCGAGATAACAATCTGACGGCAATCTGCCGCATTCTGCCATATTCTGCCAAGTCCACCAAATCCTGCCAAGTTCTGCCAGGACCGCTACTTGAATCCTATTCTACTCCGTGCACGTGTCGACTAAGCAACTAAAC
>Ga0307507_10004565_pt1 | contig 24295 bp, 14 predicted proteins | sample 7_EM_MG_FD_207223 | JGI IMG/M metagenome (GOLD analysis project Ga0307507, IMG submission 207223) | Populus trichocarpa ectomycorrhiza microbial communities from riparian zone in the Pacific Northwest, United States - 7_EM | ecosystem: Host-associated > Plants > Roots > Unclassified | place...
GATTCTGAGGTGACTGTTCGGTTGAATTCCAGTTCAACTTGACTTCAGCCACAAATTTTTGATGTTCCTCTGACCGCCCAGAAAACACGCTAAAACTAGGCGCACTTTACCATATTTAGAATCTGAACTGAGGTCTTGGCGTCAGTTCAAATCTGGAGCTTAAAGCTCCTTATTCGAACTCCAGATTGAATCTGAAGGCTTCAGATTGCACACGTCCGTGCAACCCGTAGAGCCACAGACGCGTGTTAAATCGGGAAGGAACGCGTTCTTTCTGCCGGACTTTCAGTTCAGATTTAATCTGACGCTTTTGCAACCGAACGTTCCCTTAGTTTAGAAGCCTTACACGGTAAAGTTATTAACTTTTTAGTGGTTTTTAGCGTGTTCTTTTTGGCAGTTAGAGGGGCATTAAATTTCGTGGCTAAAAATTGGACTAGAATTTAACCGAACAATCGCTTCAGATTCAGATTAGAGCTCCAGATTAACCCCATTCTGAAGCCCTTATTCTGATCTGAACTTGCAACCGAACGACCCCTTAGTTCTTTTTGTTTGAGCTTTGCTTTCCAGATGGGACGGTTCAATTTGAGAGCGGAGTTCACCAATCGTTTCACAACCGAATCCGCATCCGCGTCGTATGCCGTAGCTTTACACTGCCTCTTTTCATCTCGTGGTAAGTGCGTGTTGATAGCGCTGATTAAACGGTGCGGATTTATACTCTTTCCACCCAGGACCATACCTAAAGGTAGAAGTATGCCGAAGTAGCAGGGCTTATTACTCGAAAAGGCGTGAGTTTATACCGCTTGACCTTGTTAATCAACAAGCACTTACGACGAGATGCAAAGAGACACTATGTTTGAGTTCTTAAAGCTGTCTATTCATGAATTAGAGGGACGTCATCCTTGGCTCAAACGGTCGGCAAAAAGTTGAAGGCTTCGGAAATCACCCCAGACCTCTTATTTCGACCTTTAAGAATATAAGAGATGTCTGAGGGCAGAAGACAGAATTGTTTTGATACTCATACAATTATTTTTAACCCAACACCACGAGTCGGCATGCACACTACACACTCCCTAAAAGACCCCCCAAAAAGCCCCCCCTTACTCCGTCCCTACTGACCTTTCCACCCCTCAACTAGCACGACAGGACCTCTATAAACATGCCTTCCCCTCACAAAATAATACGCCATAGAGGTGATTGCTACGCCGACAAACATGACGGCGGCCCAGTTAAAGCTCGTCTTATCAGCCGGAGTAGTGTTAGGCCAAAAGCACCAGAAGAACGCGTTGATGGATTGAAGGAAGCCGCATGAGTTGACGGGAATGCCCCAGCGCCCGGGGCTCCAGCGCGAGCGTGGAAGAAGCTCTGGGTGTCGCCATCGCCGCCGGAGCACGCATCCGATTGAGAAGGTGTAGGTTATCATGAGCGAGACGATGTTGAGAGAGATAACTTAAATGGCTTGATGTCAGTATTGTTCGGGGAGGAAGTGAGCTAGGAGTTGCTTACTTGCATTAAACGCAACGTCAGAGCCAATGTTGATGAGGGAGAGCGCGATGGTGGTGAGGCAGGTGATGGTAACAGCATTGGAAGGCACTTCAAGCCTGCGGTCGACGTGGCCAATCCAGTTACTGAAGGGTAGGCCTCTGTCGCGCGCGAAGGCCCATGTTTGGCGGGAGGTAGAGAGGTTGAAGGATACGGTACCGGCGAAGATTAAGATGGTCGGGATGAAGTTGAGGGCGACCACTCCACCTGGAGAGACGGCTTGTCGGGAGACCTTTATATTGTCAGGGGTCAGGCTCATGGAAAAATATGTCAGGTAAAAGAGGCTTTGCTTACCCAGATATGAGGATAATATGTAGGGTCATTAAGTGCTACGTCGACATCCGTCATCATGAAAATACACGAAATGAGGAAAACAAGTCTCAAAGCTCCGTTCAGGATATAGCTCTCAGCCATGGCACGGGGGACAGTAATGCCAGCATCTTTAATCTCTTCAGACATGTGTGCTGCCGCATCAAAGCCTGTTGATAAGGTTAGCATGCATTGATGCAGCAATTCGCAACTGACACAGAGATACAACCATAAATGGCCGATATCTGGCCAATCATAAGACTCAGACCCATCGAGTTCCACCCACCATCATCGAATTCAGCTAATTTAATTGGTTGGTTCTTATCGATAACTGAGGACCCGAATTATCGTGTTAAGGGATACGATGATCTCGCCCAACAGATCCTCTATATCATCACTCCCCTTCTTTCAAAGAGCGCCATAATATTCCTATGCCTACGATTATCTCCACCGTGAGGCCATAAACTTGCAAATTGGGGGACGCTAGCCGTTTCCACCTTCTGGACCATCCTTTCTATAATCCTAATCTTAGTTACCCTGTAACTTTACTCAATTCTGGGTTAATGGGTCTGGACAATGCAAATATCTTGTGAGAGCGAACCTTGAAACACAGTACTTACGGTGTGAAGCTTACCATTAACTTGCCATATAGTTCGCTCGATGGCAGGTCATGACAGCGACAGACATCATTACTGAAGCTGCCATTTTCATCTCAATCTACCAAGTCGTAAACCTCAGCATGGCTCTGCGCTCGAAAGCAATGGTCGTAGGCGCATTCAGCAGCCAACTTCCGTAAGCAGCAACCACCCCCCTTTGCCTCCCCCTTCACCCCGCTAACTCACTCTCAGCGTCATCGTCGCCCCCGCCATCCGCCTCTACTACCTGCGCCACACCATCTCCTCCCCGAACCCCTCCCTCTACGGTGCCTACTCCGCCGTCGCAACGCAGTGGCAGCTAGGCTACGCCATCATGTCTAGCACGAGATCGAGCCTAGGCCCCTTCCTCCGCCCCTTCAGCAGCACGAGCTACCCACGAGCAGCGCGACCAGCACCCACAACGGCACGCAGGCATGCGCCAAATCCGCGCACGCGTTCCAGCTTAGCTCGTTGCAGTCCGCCACGCGGGTCGGCGACGCGCCCACGGAGATCACGGACCCGCACGTGCTGCGGCCGGACCGGTTTGCGCAGGAGGCGCGGTGCTGGCACGAGAGGAGCGCGGCGGATCTGGATCAGGCGAGCTTGAGCAGCAGCGATAGTAGGAGGCTGATTATTACGAAGAAGACGATGTGGAGCGTGGAGCATGATCGGGCGAGCGTTGCGGAGGCCAAGTCGAGCGCGACGACGGTGCATATACCGTAGGGGGTTGGTTGGAGGTCCTGAGAGGACGTTGTTCCGGTATGACTTGCATGCATACGGATAGGTCGAGGCGTTCGGCTGGGGCTGGGGAGGGAGATATCCATGTCTGGGTGGAGAATGGGTAACGCACGCTGTTATATTGAGGAATAGTGTAGGTTAATGTCAATACCCTTTTTGTATCAAATGTACACTTTTGTCAATATCTCAGCGCAAGTGCTTGGCGTGGTTCTTCAGCTCTTTGGCTAGTCCGCCCGTCTGATCGACTCCCGGCGCAACTGAAGTGCCCTCGGGCCATGTGGGAATAGTCTCCAAACGTTGTTAATCCTCCGCCCATTAAGCGCTTTCCTAATGAGGCTAGTTTTATCATTGAGTTTTGTGGCGTCTGTGAATCCCAAGGTCGTTTCATCGTTAGATAGCGACGGTCTAGACTTCGGGTGAACTTCGCAGATCGCATTGCCGAGCTGCTGCGGTTAAAATTTACATGTTTGACGGCAGGAATGCAAAGTTTCGACTATCTCTTACTGCGCGTGTTAGTGTAGGCACAGTGAGCTGTATCACGGTATATGGTAGGAACCAGAAGAAGTTGGTATGCAAAATACATCAAAGTAAAAGAATAGCCCATGTAGACTAGCTAGATGTTCGGTGTTGTAAATTGAGAGGCCCCTAAAGTCATCGTAAATGAGAAAAAGAGAGGCAGCTCACAATTCCATCCATAATCCTGCGCTTCACTCCAGCTCCACCCAGTCACCCTTGCCCGCGTCATATTTGCGCTTGGGAAAGGGTTTACAAGTTCCTACAACACACTTGCCAGCTTCTTCCTTCGGAGCATTCGAGACATGAATGCCTGGCTCCCCTGGAGGTTCTTTGCAGTTGTCGGGATCTCCCGCGTAAGCGACACATCGCCAACATTTGTGGTGATGAGGTATATCTTGACTCGGCTTTGGATTGCAGAGGCTTTTGACGAGGCGCTGTGCTCTTTCGCAGAGGTGGTTTCCGTTAATTGTATGCCCGCATGAGAAGACGTTTTTAAATGGCTCGACACACATTTTGACTAGCTCTTGTTATTGTGTATGCACTGGGACACGTTGGATATGGCGTACCACACTATTGGGTGGGCTAGGGGTGGGTTAAGAACTGTCGGAATTGCTCGATAGAATTTCGTCCGGGCTGTGATAGTGACTATGAGTATGCTGAACTCGGTTACTATCAATAGGTGAATGTGGACTGATATTTGGAAAACTCGAAAATGGTTGTCTTGTGGAAGACTATTCCTAAAGGTTGTTAAAGTGAATATGAAATTGAGGTAACGGTAGCTTAGGGCTACTGTGAAGACCGTAGAGGAAAGAAGCGTAAAAAGTGCTCGCTCACGAGCTGAGCTGGAATTTCTTTGATTATAGAAAGGATTTTGAAAGCGGCCAAAAGCGCGGATGGCTCACATTCATGACTGTTAAAGTCATTCACTAACGTATATTGATGTGAGTCTTTAGTACCTCTACACAATTAAACAATGAAGCAGAGGTTCGGACTGACCAGCCAGGATCGGATAATGGAAATCTGGTTGTAGAAGAGTGCGTTTGGCTTTGTTAGGAATGGCCCAGTAACTTAACACGTGAGGTGTTTTTCATTGTTCCCCACTTGGATTACTCCCAAATCCCCCCTGACATATTAAGATACCTTCAAAGAGAGTTTTGTTTGTATACATAAGAACCAAGCTGCTATTTTCAAAGGCAATGGACGATGACTCTTACCGATTACGTTCTTCTCGGGTATTACTGCCAAAACGTGACATAATATCTTCCATAGCCCTTTAATACCAGTACCCTAACGCCGTTCTATATGCATTTACTCCGGTACTTTGGAACTCGGCTTTATCAACACTGAAATGCGACACCCTCCCTTTTTACCACGTTTTTACCGCCACCCGCAAATCCAGTTCCTTCACTCTTAATCTCCACTAAGCTAGGCTTCAGGCCCTTTTCTTTGTCTTTCTTGCCCTCTTTCCCTTCCTTTGTTTTCTTTTCGTGCTTCTTAGGTACCGAGCTCAGATCCGCGTCACACACGTAACAGTGTATTGTGTCCGGTTCTGGGTCTGGGTTATGCGGATCATGATTATGTCTGTGTTGTGGCGTCATGAACTTCGTCACGCAGGGTTTGCAAAGAACATGGCCACATGGGATAGCTAGCATGGCCTTTGTAGAGTTAGTGAGGGCTTTACGGCAACTAGGGCAGCTGCGAATGGCAGTGCTGGAATCGGAGGATTTTTCTTCAGTGAAATGAACACTGGTAAGAGTTTTAAGGGAGAGCTCATGAGGGGAGGCCGGGCTTGACGCAGGACAGGTTGGTTGAGGTTTCCGGGAGCTGGTAGACGAGAGCGTTGCGCTGGAGGGGTTGGCAGAAGGAGTTTGTGAGGGAACCCAAAATGAGGGGAGGTGCGGAAGGGCAGCTTTCTATACAGGCATCGAAAGTTAGCTCCGGGTATCAGGCAGTCGACAATGGAATAACGGGTATAATGACGGATCGTGAATTTCCGAGTACCTTCTCCTCGCTGAGCGCAGTCTTTGCGCGCCCCCTCTCTTCTCTTGCGATCCTCAAAAGCTCTTCCTCATCAATCTCAAACTTCCGTTTCTTCCCCCTTCCCTCCTTCACCTCTTCCTGCTCAACAACCACCTTTCCTCCCTTTCTCCCAATCACCTTCCCTCCGCTTCCAAGTTTCACTTCCAATCCCATTTGCACGGCCTCAAATTCTTGTACGGCCCTGTCTCTTGCCTCTTCATCCTCCCTTGTCCTCTCTTCCTCTTCCTCCTTCCTCTGATTCTCCAGCGCTTTATCCAATCGCTTAATCTCTTTACGCTGCGCCAGCAAATTACTCACGGCGCATTCACGGCAGAATAGGTCGCCGGAGGAGCAGGCGACAGGGTCAACAGCAGGGAGGAGGCAGAGTTGACAGGAGCTGAAGGGGAGAAACGAATCCCTATTTAGGCGTGTGGATTGTGAGCCCCAGGTGGATTTGAGTTCGGCGCGCTCATAGGCCGTGAAGAAGGCGAGAGATGTGTTTCGTTCTGGGCAATGTTAGTCCGAAGGTGAGAAGGCCAGAAAGAAAATTGTGGGCCTTACTACTATGCGCCATAGTGAAAATGTGTTGATGTAGATTGAGTAAGGTTTATATATCGACGCTTACGACGCTAAGTAAAATTGACAGGGCACTCGCAGTGTGGCCAAAAATTATGCGTTTTAAAACGATTACGATATCGTAAAATCCGATAAAATAAGCGAATAAAATCCGATATCGATTTTTTTTAGTATATAGGTATTTAACTATTCCTAGCCCCTTTTAGAAAGAACTTCTAAGAATATTACTCCTAATCCAATCCTCTACACGAAGCTCTGCACGAAGCTCTGCACGAAGCTCTGCGTGAAGCTCTGCGCGAAGCTCTGCAGAAGCTCTGCGCGAAGCTCTGCACGAAGCTCTACGCGAAGTTCTGCACGAAGCTTTGCACGAAGCTTTACACGAAGCTCTGCGCGAAACTTTGCATAAAGCTCTACGGAAGCTCTATATAAAGCTCTACACAAAGCTCTGCGCGAAACTCTGCACGAAGCTCTACGCGAAGCTCTGCACAAAGCTCTACACAAAGCTCTGCGCGAAACTCTGCACGAAGCTCTGCACGAAGCTCTGCACGAAGCTCTGCACGAAGCTCTGCGTACGGAGGCTCTGCGCAAAGCTCTGCGGAGGCTCTGCACGAAGCTCTGCGCGAAGCTCTGCACGAAGCTCTACGCGAAACTCTGCACGAAGCTTTGCACGAAGCTTTGCGACGGAGGCTTTGCACGACGGGTCTGCGTACGACGGGTCTGCGTACGACGGGTCTACTACGGAGGCTCTATATAAAAGCTTTGCGCAGAGATTCGTGTAGAGCTTCGTGCGGAGCCTCCGTACGTAGAGCTTTGTGCAGAGCTTCGTGCAGAGCTTCCGTACACAAAGCTTTGCGCAGAGCCTCCGTACGCAGAGCTTCGTGCAGAGCTTCGTGCAGAGCCTCCGCAGAGCTTCGCGCAGAGCCTCCGTACGCAGAGCTTCGTGCAGAGCTTTATGCAGAGCCTCCGTACGCAAAGCTTCGTGCAGGTATTATAGGAATAGGAAAGAGAGGCAGGCAAATAGAAAAGCCCTACATAGGGCCCTTTTATCCTCATCGATTGCGATATTTTATAACGTACTCTGTGGGCAAGTGGGCCTACCAAAATCGCGAAAAACGCGACGCAGTAGAGGCAGCGACTGAGCAACCGCAACGAGCACTACGCAAGTGTAGTATGTGCAAATTATTAGAACACGGCACGTATATATCCTAGACGTCAGATAACTAGCTAGAAAATAGCTACACCGAATCTATTTTCTCGCTCTCTCACGGGGGCTAAGCCTAGATAGGCTAGTCTATATACGGCTTCACGCATAGGACACGGTGTTGGTGGATAACTTCGTTATTTGCGGCACGGAGGCCTCCGTAGGCCGTGCAGGCCCATAGGCGTAGATCTTGGCCTCAGGCGTCGCGTCAATGAGGCTGTAGAGCCTTCGAATTGAGCCGCTCAGAGGCCTAGCTCTCCGCCAGCTGCACATACTAGAGGAGACCCCCTAACGCACTCCTAAGAGGCAACTATCTACGGGACAGTAGGAGGGTAGAAACAAGCTACGAGAGCCGTCGTGGCGTTGAGAATTAAGCTCTGTATAGAGGTTGATGCATAATTAAGCTTAAAAGTCGCAGAGTTTCCGGATCTCTTAGCGCCATGTAACTCGCTAAAAATAGACCTCTCCATCTATTTTCTCGCTCTCTTATAGGGGCTAAGCTTAGATAGGCTAGTTTATATACGGCTTCACGCATAGGATATAGTGTTGGTGGATAACTTCGTTATTTACGGCACGGAGGCCTCCGTAGGCTGTGCAGGCCTGTAGGCATAGATCTTAGCCTTAGGCGTTACGTTAATAAGGCTATAGAGCCTTTAAATTGAGCCGCTTAGAGGCCTAGCTCTCCGCCAGCTGTACGTACTAAAGAAGACCCCCTAAATAACATCCATGCCAAACCTAGGGTATATATAGTGTTAAGGTCACGCCTAGGCCGCTATACAGGCTATTAAGGCCGTGGAGGAGAAGGGGAGTGGAGTTCCAGTTAAGAACTAGTGGTTAAGGCGGTATAGTACGGCCAGATTTATTAAGAAGTAGGCCTAGAAAGCATTAGAGGTCTATTAGCCTAGTATTTAAATCTAACTATTAAGTACACCACTATTATAGGCGTGTTAAGTGGCGCCCTTGCAGAAACTGTAGCTAAGGTAGCCGCTAGGCTTAACCCTAAGGTCCAGCAGCCTGGTTATAAGGCGCTTAAGGAAGTTGTTCTAGTTAAAAATAGCCCTCTTAAAGCGGAAGAGCGGCTAGCCTAGCTTACATGGGTCTAGCGTAAAGAGGGCTTCTAGCGCTTCTACTAGGTAGGCGCTGTCTCTAAATCTTACCAGTATAATATTAACGCCTTTATAAGCTCTATCCGTCTTACTATACTTAAGCGTAAGCCTAGCATAGTTAGCTGCAAAGCGTATATTACCTCTCGTGAGCTTTATAGCGGCGAAGGTCTTATTGTCTTTCCTATTAGCCGCATTATAGGTGAACTCTCCTACTCTTATAAAGCTAGCAAAGGTGACTTAGCAGGTGGCCGCAAAGTTAACGTTATTAATTAAGGGCTGGGGCGGTCTACAGCTAAGGCCTCCGGCCTGGGGTGGCACAAGGCAGCTCAATAGCTGTAATACTAGGGCCTTTAAGAGAGGCCGTCTCTCTCTAGTTACCCGTTACTTAAACAGTTGGCGGCCACCATCTACAAGGCGGCAGATATGCTTGTTGTTAAAGGCCTCTAGTGGGAGGCGTCTATCTACGTATACTAAGCGGAGGGTAGAGAGTCCTTAGAGTACAGAGTTAGGGCGTAGCTGCTTCTATAATAAGGACCCAAACAGCTGTATAGTAACCCATCTAGCTAGTAAATCTGCTATAGCCAGCCACAGGGCAACTCCGTTTAAGGCGTAGAGTTTCTTATAGCTGTTCTAGTGCGATTTATACAATAGCCTTATACCGGCAGATAGGCCGTTCCAGAGCAGCCTTAGGTGGGTATTGTTAAAGGTATAGATCTTATTCTCTTTCTGGAACCAATTAGGCGGCTTAAGGGTAAGAGGTTGCTTAACTATAGGCTTATATCAGCAATCCGCTTCCTATTTAGATATAAGAGAGCATCTACTAGCGTATTATCCTCTAAGAAGAGCTATATTAGGTATAGGTCTATATCTCACGCAGCCGTAAGCAGGAGGAGTTATTTAAGAGGGGCGTTTACTGCGCCTTTAATATATCCTTTTCAGAGGCCTCAGAGCGCGGTAGAGCTATTAGTATATAGGACTGCTTTATAGCCGTACTATAATTGGCTAAATAGCTGGAAAGCGATAAGGATTGCCTCTGCCTCTTTAATATTAATATAGGCCGTCTTAAGCTCCGGCTTAACAGCTATTATCACAGCGTGGGCTAGTAGAAGGTATAAGGCGTAGTCCCGCCAGGAGGCGTCTATATTTAACAATTTGAAGTAGAAGAGGCCAAGGCCGGCATCTAAGGCGTCTATAATAACGTATATGTGACGGTGCTGGGGCAACGCCACCTGCTATACTTAGTGGACCCTGACTCCTGCCAACCAATTAGAATTTTCCATCCCCGGGATGGAAAATCGCCATTAGCTTGCTTACTACTAGCGCCTTAGCAACCCCTTTGTATCTTGCTAGTCTCTAACAGACTTCTTCTTCTCCTTAGCTTAGTATTCTTGTATGGTAGCAATCTACAAGCTTCGGTTTAGAAGCATTTATACAAGCCCGTCACATTATACTAAGCTCTCCCTACATTGCCTGGGAAGGCCTCAATAATATCCCACCCTAAAAAGACCTTCGTCTGCAACGACGCGTCGACGCGTTATACTCAGACATCAAAAAACCCACACTACTACGCCTGAGAAGGCCCTGATAATATCCCACTTTATAGGCCAGACTGTACTTGACCTATACCTATAAAAGAACCCCAGAATTGAAACCAAATTATATAATTTTAACGAACTTTAGGAAGCCGATAATGGTACCTAAAGCGAGCTTATCTAAAAGACCTGCCTCTACCCGAGAGGAATACGAGGTCCAGTTAGGATCAGAAATTAAAGATAATAACGACGTTATAGGTATACATAAGCAGATTTATGCCCTTGCAGCTAATTAGAAGGTTGATTGTCTTCAAGCCCAAAGCATATAAGAGACTCTAAAGGAGATCCTGGAAAGCCTTACTGCCTTATAAAATAGCCCAGCCTCCCCTTTACAAAGCCTTAGTTAACCCATTCACTCTACTAAATGCAATATACTAGAGAGTACGGATACAATAATAAAGCAATTAAAGTCTATCAAGCTCCCTAACCCCCTACTATTATCGGACGGTATAGACCCGACCTTTAAGAACTAGAGAATCTAGGTGTGAGGAAAGCTTTATATTAACTATAACCATTTCCCCTCTAAAGAAGCTAAAATGCTCTACCTCTTTAGTCGAACTATTAGGGACGCCTAGTGACACCTTTAGGCTAAGTTTAAGGACGAGTTACCTATTCGGTTTATATCTATTAATAAGATAATACAGCACCTAGCTACTATCTATGTTAATCTAAATAAAGTACGGGATGCCCATTATAACTATAATCGCCTAATAATAAAATCGAACCAATTCTTTACTAAGTTCTAGACTCAATTCTTATACCTAGTAGGCGAAGGCCAGGTCCCCCCTAAGAACTATCGTTTGGACCTATACAATAAGCTAACAGTCCAACTACAAGAGAAGATTATGGTAGCCTTAGACAACCTACTAACCTACCAAAGACTTACAGCCTAATATTTGTTGCTGGATTTAGAACTAAAATGAATTAATACTCACTCTAATTAACTAAAGAGGTCCTATAGCGACCGCAACCTATCCGCTACACCAACGGGAGCTGGCGTTGGAAGATAAACCACAATCGCCCTTACACTAAAAGCGGTTATAACTGCCTACTAGCGAACCTCGCCTAACCCGCTATGTACTATACCTTTAACTAATGCTCGTTGTAACACCCTAATTGACCCTGCCACGGTTACGTGCTTTAATTATGGAAAGGATAGTTACTTTACCACGTCCTGCCTAGAGCTAAAGGATACGGGTAATATTAAGGAGATAGAGGAAGAAGAAACGCCCAATAAGTTAGGAAAAAAAGAACCCTAGGGAAAGACTCCCCCCTAGGGTATTCTATTAATCTTAAAGAGATTAATCTGAGTTAGCTAATAGGTGGAAAACACTTTATAGTTCCATGTACAGTATCTTAAAATAGATATGGAGTTAATACAACTGCCCTTATTAACACTGGAGCAAATAGCTTTGCCTTTATAAACACTGCTTATACAAATAACATTGCTAAGTTCTTAAATATAAATACTACCCGACTAGAGAAGCCTATTTAAGTAAAAGGCTATAACGGCCAAGCCGGTAAGCTAGTTACCTATGTCTTAAAGCTATATATTGCTATTAATAGATGACGCTAGTTTAGTATCCCCTTTTATATCCTAGACCTAGGGTCCCATAACATAATCCTTAGCTAAAAATAGATGTCCTACTTTAATATTTGGCTAAACGTTTAATAAAGATAGTTTATCTAGCTAAAGAGTAGACCGAAGTTACCCTCCTTTGTTAGAGAGATCCGTACCAACCATAAGACATTAGCCGCGAAGGCCAATCCTACCCACTAGTAGGATGTTAGGGACCGCGACCTAGCTTTCGCTCAAAAAAATGCCCATTACGAGGCCGGTAAGAAATCTATACCAACAAGGATACTCCCCCGAAGGACTATAGTCAAGGAGGACTCTACTTACGGAAGTAAAACGGATAGTAATATAGACAACTTCTAAATTACGGAGATCCGGCCAATGGGGAAGAGGACATACTAATAGGACTTAAAGGATAACCTTTAGAAGATACAACAAGAGCTAAAAGGAGTAAAGATAACGCCGATACGCTAAAAGCCCCCAAGGCCGTGGACACCCCTATTACCACACAACCCCCCTATAGTAGATATCGCGGCAATTAGCGCTATAGGTTTCCACTTTAATATATATTAAAAGGACAATGAGGTCTTTATAACCAGCTTATACAAAATTAACCGGATTATTAACGAGAAGGAAGAAGGGCTAGTAAAGAAAACTAATAAAGAGTTAGTTAAGCGCCTCCTCCCTATATACCTCTTAGACTACAGAGACGCGTTCTTAAAAGCAGCCTTAGATATACTGCCCCCCTACTAAACCTATAATCATAAGATTCAACTAGAGGCCGATAACTCTCTAAGCTACAGCCCCCTTTACTAGCAAACTATAGAGGAACTAAAAGCAACCAAGCAGTACTTAATCAATAACCTCTATAAGGGGTTTATTAAGCTAAGTTAGGCCCCTTTTACTTCCCCTATCCTCTTTATAAAGAAACCTAATAAAGGCCTCCGCTTCTGCATCGACTATCGGAAACTAAATGCTATTACTTAGAAAGATCGTTACCCTCTCCCCCTAATTAACGAGACCCTTATATATCTAAGCCAAGCTAAAATCTTTACTAAGCTTAATATCCGCTAAGCTTTCTACCGAATTAGGATGGACCCTGCATTAGAGGATTTAATAATGTTCCGCACCCGCTACGGTTTTTATAAATATAAAGTTCTTCCTTTTAGACTAATGAATGGGCCAGCCACGTACCAACGGTATATAAATAATGTTTTTTTTAACTACCTTAACGAATTCTATACGGCATACCTAGACAACATTCTTATATACTTAGACAATAAACTTAAGCACTAAGTTCACGTTAAAAAGGTCCTAGAGAGGCTACGGAATGCAGGCCTATAAGTTAATATTAAGAAATGCGAATTCGGAGTAAAACAAACAAAGTACCTTAGGTTTATTGTTAGCATGGAAGGAATTGAAGTTAACCCTAAGAAGGTTAAGGTAATACGCAACTAGAAACCCCCTTATACTATAAAAGGCATCTAGTCTTTTCTAGGCTTCTATAACTTCTACTATTGGTTTATCCGTGACTATAGGGTTATAGCTAAGCCTCTTATACAACTAACAAAGAACAATACGCCTTTTATTTTTAATAATAACTATACAGAAGCTTTTAAGGAGTTAAAGGACCAACTTACCTCCTCCCTAATTCTCCGTCACTATGACCCAGACCTTGAATTAATACTGGAAACGGACGCCTCTAACAGAGTAGTAGCGGGAGTTCTCTTACAGTTATACCTAGATAGCAAGTGGTACCCTATAATATTTTTCTTAAAGACAATGGCCCCAGCTAAGTACAACTATAAGGTACATAATAAGGAAATACTAGCTATTATATAATTATTATCCTAGTAGCGCGCAGAGCTTAGAAGTATAGACTCTTAGATTAAAATCTATACTAATTATAAAGCCCTTAAGTATTTTATGACAATAAAGCAGCTTACTAGTCGATAGGCTAGGTAGGCTGAAATACTCTCCCAATTCTTCTTTACAATTATATACCGCCCTAGTAGGCAAAATTCTAAAGCTAATGCCCTTACCCAGAGAGAATAGGACGTAGAACCATAGGATAAGCTAAAGGCTTAGTACCAGACACGTGCCCTCCTCCGTCCCAAATAGCTCGACCTACGTATCCTTAAGGAACTAAACTCTGAATAGAATAAGCTGGCGCCTATAGAAGGAGAGATTCTAGATAAACTAATAGGACTAATTAACCGCATTTTAATTGTGAACCGTATAGCTAAATCCCTAAAAGCCCTCCGCGACTAAGCTACGGAAGGCAACCCTAATTTGGAAATAAAAGACGGACTGCTCTTATACTAAGAACGGCTTATAGTTCTAGATATTAACAACCTATAAATAGAGCTAATCCGTAAAGCCCACTATTAAGTCTCTACGGCGCACCCTAGTTAAGATAAGACCCACTAACTACTAGCGCCTCGCTACTACTAGCAAGGACTCCTATCCGATATAGAACGGTTTATTAGGAATTATCATGCTTATAAACGGGTAAATAGCCCTAGGGATTAAACCCCTAGATGGTTATAACCACTGCCAGTTCCTAAACGCCCTTAGCAGCATATTATAATGGACTTTAAATCATTCCTAAAGGACAAATATGGCTACAATATGGCCTTTATAGTAGTTAACCAACTAAGCAAGCAAGCTATTTCCCTCCCCTACTTCAAGACTATAACCGCAAAAGATATGGCCCGTATATATGTTAACAACATTTACCAGATCTATAACGCTCCTAAGTTAATTATCTCTAACCATGGACCCTAATTTATATTGGACTTCTAGGATAAATTCTACTACATCCTTAGGATTAAGATTAAGCTCTCTACCACATTCCACCCTTAGACTAATAGCTAAACCGAGATTATAAACCACTACCTCAACCAACAACTTCGCCCCTTCGTTAATTACTACTAGGACAACTGGTCGGAACTACTGCCTATAATAGACTACGCACAGCTTACGCTCCCTTATAATAGTATAAGAATGTCGCTATTTAAGTTAATCTATGGATACAAGCCATGAACATCCTTTAATTGGGATAGACCTATAGGACCTATAACGGCCCGCAAACGCCTCAGCTATAAAGAGGCCCAGACATTCGCTAAGAGAATGCATGGAGCCTGGGAGACTGCCTAAGCAATTATAAAAAAAGCACAAGAGAAGAAAGAGGCTGACATAAACCAATATTATCGCGAGGTAGACTTCCACGTAGGAGATAAGGTATAGGTGTTAATAAAAAACTAAAAGACCTAGAGGCCAAGCCGCAAGCTAGACTACTAAATAGCTAGCCCCTATAAGATCCCTAAAAAGGTAGGGCACTCTTTTAAGGTTAAGCTACTAGAGTTAATAAAGATCCACCCTATCTTCTCTCCAGACCGACTATGGAAGGCCGCGGACGACCTATTACCTGGACAGTATAACGACCCCCCACCGCCAATTCAGATTGCAGAGGATAAGAAATGGGAAGTTAAAGAGATCTTAGCAGTTAAGAAAGACCGCGGTACCCTAAAATACTATACGAGCTGGGTAGGTCACGACAAAGATCTAAAATGGTACCCCGTATCTGATTTTAAGTACTCTCCCTATAAGCTACGGGACTTCCACCTAGCCTACCCTAACCTCCCTGGACCACCACGCCAATTAGAAAGCTGGATTAAATGCTAGGAAGAAGGGGTGGATAACTATAACAATTTAGATAACAATAAGGAGCTCGGACAACGCCTAAGGGCAGGCTTTTTTAGGAGGGGGGGGTAATATGACGGTGCTAGGGCAACGCCACCTGCTATACTTAGTGGACCCTGACTCCTGCTAACTAATCAGGATTTTCCATCCCTGGGATGGAAAATCGCCATTGGCTCGCTTACTACTAGCGCCTTGGCGACCCCTTTGTATCTTGCCAGTCTCTGACAGACTTCTTCTTCTCCTTAGCTTAATATTCTTATATAGTAGCAATCTACAAGCTTTGGTTTAGAAGCATTTATATAAGCCTGTTATAGTATACTAGCGGCCTAGTAGCACTATTAAGGAAGCGGACTCCATTAAACTATAGTAGTAGGTCTCTCTACTATTTAAGGTCTTCTATAAGGTCCGCTGGCAGTTAGCACCGGCTAGCGCAGGCTATAGGGGGAAAGGCCGCGATAAATATAAATAGTAGACATAGCTGGGTCCTTCTAAGGAGCACTACCTACGCGCAGAAGTTAAGGTAGCCAGTAAGTAACTACGCCTCCGTCAGCGTTAGGCTGCCTCTATTAAGTGCGTTGGCTATAGCCTAGAAGACCCAGAGCTTCTTATCTATAGAAAGCCTAGCCTTTATAGCCTTGCTGTTAATTTCTACGCCTAGGACTATAACGCAGGTACCTTATTTATCCTTAGAGTTGTTCCGCGGGATGCTAAGTCCGTCTATAATAGCGCGGTAGACTATATTAAAGCGCTCTTAGAGCTCCGGCTAAGAGCCACTCTAGTAGGCAATAGAGATAAAGTTATCTAAATAGTGGTTAACAGACCAATTAGACAATAGTGCGGTAAGGATCCATTATAGTCCTTCCATAAAGAGGTTAAACAGGAATAGGGCAGTAGCTAGGCCAAATAGGAGGCAATATTTAATATATATTACGCCGTCCCATTTAAAGCCAAGTAGCGGTTAGTGGTAAGGTGCAACTGGCACTATGCAGAAGGCGTCCTCAATATCTCGCTTAATAATAAGGCAGCCTCTTCCAGAGGCCACAATTATATTATAGATCTCTTAGAGTTGTAGGTATAAGAGGTAGCCATAATGGCGAGGAATCCGCTAGTTGATTCCACGCCCTGGTGGGTATAATAGGTTGTGTATATAACGCCAGCCGCCATTATGCTTTGGAACTAGCCTAAGCAGCAAGATAAAGGTATTAGTTGTTAAAATCTAGACCCATTTAGCTAAGAGGTCACTCCGTAGCTTATCTATAATTACCGCTGGGTTGTTAATAGGGTAGTTTAGGCTATAGGAGTAGGCCAGCGGCCCTATATATCCTATTTGGGCGCCAAATATAATAATAGCGGGTAGTAGCATTTTTAGGTCGCCTGGGTACGTTATAAGTAGCCTCACCCAGGCCAACGCGTATAGTAGAGAGGGTAAGTTTAAAATTAGAGGCTTGGAGTTATCATAGGTATTAAATAACGGGTGCGTATTTGGCCGCTCTGGCGGCAGCTTAAGCACTTTAAGCGCGGTCATAGTCGCTTCCTAGGCGAGTTAGTATACTAGGGTTAGCTCTAGGGCCTTAATAGGCCCTATAAATAGGCCTAGTAGGCCTGCCTTAATAGACAGAAGGCCATAGCCTGGCGTAAACAGGTGGACTTTGTCCGTGGAGTTAACGTCTACACCATTATCCGCGCCAAGGCTCCAGCTTTACTTCTTTGTACACACTATAGCGGCGTACTTATTAGAGCCGCACTTATTACACTTATACTTCCTTCTACACGCGTTAAAGAAGCAGGTACTAGTGTTAAACTTATTGCAAACCTGGCTCTTAATATTGCTTTTATAGGCCTGGCGTGTACAACTCTCCCTCTTTAGTGGCCTTATATTAGCCACAGCTAAAACAGGAAGGATCTTATCTGGTATTAAGAAGAAGTCCTTAAATTGGGTTAGTATAGCCATCCAATTAGAGTCCAGTTTATTAGTGTTAATTATATATTAATGCTATTATATAGCGCACGGAAGCACTGTATCCTTCTATTTATAGATCTAGGCCCAGTCTAGGACTATATTATGGAAGGCTAACATCTTAAGTATAATAGTGTAGTAATCCAGAAACAATTAGGCAATAATTTGGGCGTATATAATAAAGCAGTACGACTATATAGTATAAAAGGCCCTAAAGTCCTTAAGGGCCTTTTCCTTCTTTAAATCGGGCGGAGCCTCCTTACTAAATAGGGCTTAATATTGCCTAGCCTAGCAAAGGAGTGGAAGCTACTTAGCTGGCTGGAATTTATAATTATATATCTACAGCAAGATCTGCTAGGGGATACCCAGAAATCTAGTAGCCACCAATAAGACGGCAGGAGGGGCTAGAGCCTTACCTATTTTCTTAACACCAAGATTTAAGCGCTTCTAACGAAGCGTTATATCCGGGTACTTATTAGCCGTCCGCTTACTGCTAGCCTTTGCGGCCTCCAGGAACGTAGCGAAGTATTCCAACTTCATGGCCTCCGGCATAAGCGCTAGCACGGCTAAGTCAATCTGGTCGCCTATACGGCGGCCCGCAGCGGCCGTAGGCCGCTTATCGCCCTACTCTGTGTTCGATAACATATTACTAGTCATGGTGGTGGCTAGTATTAGGGGAGAGTTTAGGGCGGGAAGGGAGGAGTTTGTATAGGCAGAGGGAGGAATATACAATTGACGACTAGCTAGCGATTTATGGTAACGCGTAGAAGAGTATGCGATAGAAACAAGCTATAAGAGCCGTTATGGCGTTGAGAATCAAGCTCTGTATAGAGGTTGATGCATAATTAAGCTTAAGAGTCGCAGAGTTTCCGGATCTCTTGGCGCCACGTGACTTGCTAAAAATAGACCTCTCCATATAATTAATTGTGGTTAAATAATTTGCTATATTTACCATAGGGTAGCCTACTTGCCCGCATAGCCCACTTACCCATAGACTATATTATATTTGCTATTAAATAAAGGACAAAACCACTCTAGATAATATAGTTTTAGATATACCTTAAGAAGAGAAGACTTCAGATTAGTCTCTAAAGCCATATTTTAAGCTAAAGTGTACAATCTAATATATATTACGATAAGCGAATTGAAATAAATCGATATCGGATAATCCGGTATCCGATATCGATTTATTTTAATTCGCTTATCGTAATTTTTGGCCACACTGGTCGTCCTGAGACATCGCCAAGCCATACTGCCACCACAATTCGAAAGTGTTCACTTGCCTACAAATGCGTTCTCTATTGATAATTGCAATGCCTAGTCTCAGATGTGAGTGGATATAAACGGCAGGCAATATACTGTCTGTTTCTACAGATATCATCACATTCTATACAATAAATCCGTCTCCCACGATCTGTTATCCAGATTTACAGGTCACTATGTTCTGATTCATCGCTTTTTCATGTTTTGGCCTTTGGTTCTTCTTAAACTATTGATGGGAAAGCTGCGAGAACAGACCTCACGGTACAGTTTATCAAACGGTAGTGGTTTAGGGCAGCTGTCTAGCTGGTGCCGATCACTACCATATCAAGCTTAGTTTAGAAGTGTCTTGACCCACCCATTTTCGTGTATTTAATGAGGCTCTACAGCCTCTTGCAATGGACCAGAGTTCTCATCCTTGATCGTCCCATCCGACAGTAGCTGCACAGGGCGTGCTGTTAGAGAGCGTCGGCAGGATTTCCAAGGATTACCTCACAGCCGCGATCCTTCGCCTTTCATCGCCTTTAATGTCCTTTATAGCGTGCACTAGGAGGGAACTCAATCTACCCCTCGCTACGCGAGGGGCGTGTCGCGGCTCGATTCAGGTGGCCTTTCGCTGTTTTGACTTAGGTGGCCTTCACGTGATAATTGCGTATAGATTTACATAATTGATCACGTGATGTATATTAACAATAGCTATTTACATCGTCGTTGTTGTCGTCTTCTTCTTCAAGCAATAGTACCAGCACTACTATTACCTTATCACAAAAGCAAAACTTCTGGATATATAATATTGTCTATTTCTGTTTAATTTGGGGGAAGCAGTACTAAAATACTATTTACGGTAGTAACCCAAGACAGTACAACATAGAGCTAACCGTGTGTAAAAACTGGTATCCATAAATTAACGCCTATAAAGTTAAAAGACTGGCCCTGTAACTTATTTATGGTTATTACAAAAGATAAATAGATAGGAAACTGCTATTAATTAATAACAAACAGCAGCTCGCCTTTCATAGAAGATAGTATAATCTGCGGGATAACCCGTAGCTAGTTAGTAAAAGTGCCGCCAAGAATATAGGCTTTAAAACAGCGACGGCCTATCTGGGTAAGAACTATATGGGTACCGTTATAGAGGCCCTCTTTAGGATATAGGTTCTATAAAAGGACTATTAGAGCGCCAACCTTAAGGTAAAGCTGTGTGGGAGGAAGGTATATGGGGTTAAAGCTCTGTAAAAGCTTTAAGGGGGGAGTATTTTCGGTATTTAGATTATCCTATTCTACGGTATCTATAAAGTGGAAAACGGACTTAGAGCTATTAAGAGAGTAGAGAATAGTATTATTAATAGCAGCAACGGTGTTATTATGGATGGTTAAGATAGTACGGCTGTAGAATATATGGAGATTAGTATGCGCCTACCATAAAAGAGTGGGAGGGTAAATAAAGTTGATAAAAGGCTATAGACTAGTAAACTAGGCGATACTAGTAGGTAACTAGATATAGCCAGTAAGAGTAGGGTTATAAGAAAGACTATAGACCTAGGTAGTAAAGCGCTAATTTAGCTCGCCGTCTAAAACGCGTATATTTTAGTATAGCGATAGAATACGGAGGGAAGGCTATAAGAAGGACTGCTGTAAGCAGGCCGCAATAACATTAGCACGGGTCCCTTATTTTACAATAGGGAAGATCTAAGCAAAATTACTACCTAAAATAATGGGAACGCCGCTAAAAGGAGCCTGGGTATTAGAACGGACGTTTATAAGCATATAGTATATAGCTTTAAAGCAGTAATAGTGCTATATTAGCACTTCGTCCTAAATTATAAGGGCAGTAGAGCGCAGTAACTACGCTAGCTGGGAGTCTTTAGGCACGTTACATACGGATTCCTTATATAGATTAATAGGAATGCGAAAATGGGAGTAGGTAGTTTAGCCGCTAGGTAGTAAAAGGGCAGCTATACTAGAAGAGGCGATATAGAGAATAATACGGCCGTAGGAGCGGTAGTAGTGGTAGATATAGTAGTAAAGAAAGGTTTTACTAGTGCCTGTGGGGCCCTATAGGAAAAAATAGGCAGTCTGCAGGTCTGTATCTATAGTGGTAGTAACTATAGTAAAGTAGGTAGCCTAGTTAGAATTTAGCTGGGAACGCAGCTCTATAAAAAAGCGGCCTTCCTTAGTAGTGCTGTAATTAAGCTCCATAGTAATAAGTAGGTTACCATCTATAAGGTCCCAGCGGTGCTACAGTAAAGGTAGAAAGTAATTTATAAGAGTTTTACTATAGTCCGCAAGCACCTGCTAGATAAGATATAGGCCGTAATCCAGATATACATTGTTAATACTACCTAGAAGATTAGGCCGACGCTTTAAAACGTAAGGGAGATTATTATAGAGAGACGGCTTAAATTTCGCCTAAAGGGCAGGAGGGTCGCTTACGGGGCTATAGACTAAAGAAGTTATAAAAAGAGACCACAGCTAGGTGCTAGTAGCAAATACGGATACTTCCTATAGGCAGTTAACCTACTCTTAGTTATTGTTAAGGAGCCCTAAAGTAATATAAGCGGCTTAAAAGGTTGGGTAAATAGTGCCGGTAATAGTATAGAGGTGCTTAAAAGAGGTAGCGCTAGAAACAATAGTAAGTAGTAGCTATAAATAATACCGTGCCCGCGAAGCCCTACTGCACGCGTCCACGTCGCCGCGGGTGGAAACATCATCTGGAATCCGTTCCTCTTGATGGCCAAGTGCAGAGGCGATGGTAGAGAGCCGTCGCAGCGCGTGCAGCGCTGTCGTGGCGACTCTGTGGTGTTGAGCCCGCGACGCGTACGAAGCATCGTACAAAGCATCGCCCTCAACAACACCAGGAGCCTCACTGCCTCCGCTTGGAGCTCCTGTTCTACCATCTAGGGAGGCCTACCAAGGGAAACTGGGATACGAAAACCACCCGATATACGACTACCTAGTTCGCAGCCAGGCCCGAAACTGGCCTTATCCAGCCAGTCAACGTAGATACGTCCTAGACGTATAACAGGACACCCTTAGGCTTACACTAGCTCTGAGATCGCAAAGGGAACGCGACAAGGGCGTAGGGATCCTCTTTTTATAAGAACTTGTTAAGGTTAACGCGTCGCAGGCACCTCATACGAAACTTGTTAAGGCCCCAAGGCCACCACAAAGAACTTGTTAAGGCCCTGCCTAGAGAACTCGTTAAGACCCCTCCAAGGGCCTATCTAGTATCCGGTACACCCAGGTGACTCAGAAGAGGGTCTTAATAGGCGTGGTGCGCGCGACCTGGTCGACAGCGACAGCGACGCGACAGCGACGCGACGGTGACGCGACGGCGACCAGACGGCTCAACGAGGTGGAAACACGGGCAAAGCTCTAGGCAGCGGAAACACAGGCCAGCTTCAACGGCCCCATGGCGTTCAACTCAGTCAACTTACAGTTAACCTACAGTCGACTCACAGGCGACTCACAGGAGGGTCTTAATAGGCGTAGTACACGCAACCTGATGCGCATATGCATAAGGCGACTCACAGGAGGGTCTTAATAGGCGTGGTGCACGCAACCTAATACATACATATGGGGGAGGCTACAGGGGAAACACAGGCCAGTCGGATAAGGACTCAACAGTTAGAGACACAGGCTAGCTTATAGGAAGGGGGGACACAAGCTTAGTTAGTAGGAGAGGGGGGAGTAGGTCGCCTGGCACGGGACCTATCTCTATAGCCCCCTCCTACAAGACACAGTCGGCCTATCATAAGGAGACTCCTACAGGCAACGCGAAACGGGAACTGGCAGTAGTATAGGGTGTTGCGCCCCTACACTACTACTAGCCTCCTACAGGGCGTAGTACATAGCAGCCACTACTGGCTCTAAGGACCTTACCCCTTAGCTGGGCTCTAACCCTTAATGCACCTAATAGGCAGGCAGGATCATACCCTAGCCAAAAAGACTGCTACATAGCTCGAGAGAACGGATGCGCGTATCAGTATATCAACAGACGGAACCGTTCGCCTCTAGGGCGGTACGCCAGTGAGATATACTTAAGGAGCAAACAGGAGTTACTCAGGCGGGAGAGGTTCTGGCCCAGCCTTAACCATAAAGGTAGTGACGCCCAAAGGTAGGAATAAGCTACTAAAAACTGGGGTAGAGGCCTGGATAAGCAGGCATATCAAACTCTACTATATTATAGCTAATATATAACTACCTGCCTAATTACATATGGGCCAACAGCCGCAGAGAACTACAGGACACTAGAGAAAGCCCACGACACCTATATAAAATGGGCAAGACAACATGGAGTCCAATTCTCACCAGAGAAATACCAGCTAATCCATTTCACAAGAAAACGTAACCAATCTGCAGATCTTTAGCATATAATCTATATCCAAGGCTTTGAGGGTCAACCGGTTCAAGGCCTAAGGGTATTAGGAGTGTAGGTAGACAGCAAGCTCTGGTGGAACGCACATACAGCGTAAGCGGCCCATAAGGGCCAAGCACAGTATATCACCATGTCCAGGATCGTTAATTCTATATAGGGTCCATGCTTCCAGAGGTCACGCCTACTATATATAGCAGTTGTCCGGCCAACTATAACATATAGATCTAGCATTTAGGCCACTAGAGAAACTAAAAAAGGCCCCCCTAAATCACTCCTTAAACCACTCCAAAAGGTCCAAACAGCCTACCTTAGGAGTATAACAGGCGGGTATAAGCGAACGGCCACAGCACTGCTTAAGAAGGAAGCCAATATTCCCCCCTTATAACTATATATTAAAGCTAATGCAATGCAAAGGGTGTAAAAGGAACGCAACTCTAACGTTATAAAGTATATCAAGATATACCTAAACAAACTATAGAGGGACCCTAGGGTGCCCTATAGGAGAAGGAACCAACAACCCCAAAGTAGGGAAGATATATTAGGAAAACAGGTGGAGAAAGCAGAAGAAGAATAGTGCGGCACTAGGGCCCAGGCCTATATAGAGGAGGAAGGGAAACGCGCAAGAGGCCAACAAAGATAACAGCAAGGGAGAGAAAGGAGCCAAAGTAGAGCATAAAAGAGTACTAGAAAACCATCTACCGCAACACAATACTGGTTGGACCGACGCTAGAGAGATAAATAGGAGTCAAAAGTACAGAGGCAGGCTCAGGCAAGGGGAACCCAAGCTGTAGCATGGGTAATGCTATGGGAGGTAAATACCTAAGGGCTCTAAGAGGGCCTAACAAAGGCAGAAAATACAATAGCAACACTCTTAAGGATAGGAATAATAGGACTAAAAGATTAGCTTTACTGGGTGGGTGTCCTAGTGGGTAGCCTAAGGTGCGAATATAGCTGGCCAAGACAGACACCAAAACACGTAATACTGTTATGCCCCTTACACACCAGCCGAGAAGCAATACTCTCAGCAGCTGGCACAGAAAACTATAATACACTACTCTTAACACAGAAAGGCCTTAAGGCGGCTACCCGGTGGCTCATTAGCCAAAATGTGCTAGACCAGTTCCGGGTTGCAAAGGAAATAGCAATAGAAGGCAAAGGGGCGAGTAATAGGCGCCCCCTAATAACTCTACA
>Ga0307507_10004566_pt1 | contig 24295 bp, 22 predicted proteins | sample 7_EM_MG_FD_207223 | JGI IMG/M metagenome (GOLD analysis project Ga0307507, IMG submission 207223) | Populus trichocarpa ectomycorrhiza microbial communities from riparian zone in the Pacific Northwest, United States - 7_EM | ecosystem: Host-associated > Plants > Roots > Unclassified | place...
GTATATGTATGATATATAGAAGCAATTGCCTAGAAAATAAAGAGTACTAGATAGTTTACCCTATACACGTAAGATTCGGAATGGGGGCGCAGGCCGACGTTAGAGATAGCAGGAGAAATACGTCAGGGCGCGCAGAAGAGGCAATGTGAAGCTGGCGCCATCATGAGAAGGAAGTGAAGAGAACCGGAGCTATGGTGTAGCCAGGGCGTCAGTACGACGCGACGTCGCGTCAGGAGAGAGAGGGCGTTGCCAGGCAACACAGGAAGCACAGGGTGTTTGCGTGCTTTGCAACGAAATTCAGGGCGCACAGGGCGTAGAGAACGCAGAAGCGACGTCGCTTGCGTCAGGGCGCAACGCCGACGGATCTGACGCAAGGTATTTTTTTGCTGATGCACATGGCGCCAGTCGTCAATTGTCCACTTATGGTGGGCAAGGGCAAAGTCCAGTCGCAATTGATGCTGGCGGGCATCAAGAGAAGACTTGCGGCGTGCCACTCTCCGGGTATAGCCCCCTTTCACAAATGCTTTGCGAAGTTTTCGGTCGCAGGCCTCGATATGGCAGAGCGCTGCTATCTCTCGGGGGGGCATTCGCCAATGCTCGGTGCTCTGTGTGGCCATTGCTACAAGCCGGCCTCTGGTCGGGGTGTACAGGAGAATTGGCCGTTCTTTTGTTTTTTCGTGGTGTTGAGGGGCCTTGACAGATATCATGGAATGTGCTACCGGATAGGTTTTGATCCTGGGCAATCCTCCGATAGGTCCAGCCAGCTGAGAAGCGAAGGGCTTGAACTTGACAGCGTGTCTTGTATGAGGCGTGTTTGTATGGCATTATGCTGTAAAACAATTAATATCCTCTGAGTGACCGGCCATGATTCTATATTTTCAACTTACCCTTTTTTTTCTTTCACTTTTTCAGTATAATTTCCGAATAGTCTCGATAGTTGATTGCCTAGATCTGGGTAAAGTCACATTCACAGGAAAATACACTCACAGAAGGCACCAGATTACCCCTTTCTCGCTTTGTTTACTTACTATCATTTTAGGAAATATTAAGCTATTTACAGGGATAATTTTGCCCTCCTGGGCACCGCCACCCTTCCCCTACTCCCCCCCCTGTGTTCCGGTTCTTTATGCCTGTAACTTGTACCATGAATTCATGATCTACCCCAGTACAGCGCCGGGGTGGCTGAGTCGATTCTGGACCTAATTCTCAAATGCTGCAACTGAACTGTCCTCTCATAAAAAATATGTTTTGATGGTGAAGCACATCTTAAACCACATCATTTACCATACAATCCTCCGAGTCAACCCCAAAGGTTAAGTATCTGTAGTCATTACCACAACAGACAAAAAAAATATAGAAGAGAGCATGGCAGAAGAGTAATTGTTATTGCTGACATGAAGAATATTGACTTTTTGAATGAGGCTAGCAGGACTTTAAAGCCTAGCTAAAATGAGGACAGCAATAAATAGGATGCTAGTTTAAAGGTTCAGGCATCATGTTGAGCAAGCACCTCTAAGTGTTTGGTTTGATGGGGAATGTGCTGGAGGAGAGGTCATCTCCATCACTCATAGAGATTTTCCTTTATCAATTGCATAAGATGGGAGGAAATACTGTTTTCCTAAAGGTCTCCCTTTCAAGTGTGCCAACCCTGCTAAGACATTACTTATGCACCGTACCACTTTTTATTGCCTGGGCCTTGTAGCACTAAGGTCCAGGATTAGGTTGTGGGATACAGCAGGGGTGGTAAGGTTGATTGGGTCAAAACGCGGGGTACCGATATCCCGCAACTTCGTATCTTGACTGGAAACACAAACTTTCTATTGCTTGACAACCGTTAGGAAAGAACTACATTTTGATTGCTGTATTGGACCAGACGAGTGCCTCATCTCTTGACTCTATCTCTTCAAAATTGACTAAAGCAAGAGCCTCATAAGGGCCATGTTTTTTAGGTGTGGGGTAAAGTTACCATTGTAAGCGCCGTAAGCGGTGAGCCCTATTGTGTACCATGAAATACCGTAATTCTACTCGAGTAGACCCTTATCTCCTGGGTTGCTAGGACAATGCAGAATTTTGTACCACTCTTTTAATATCTACTGTAAGATAGAGATAACCAAAGTGCTGCCTTAGTGCTCTCCGGTGATGACCTGCGTGGGTAAGATCACATAGCAAATGTTTCCTATGGTCTGAAGTTTGCGCATCTCCGAATTTGGAGTACCGTATTCACTGATGAAATTCGCTAACTCTGTCCCAGGATGTGTTATTTCCAGCCCAATTAGAGAGGGGAATTACTCGAGTAGGCTTCGGATGGCATTTCTCATTGGCCACTTCAGACCAACTCGAAGTAGCCAACCACAATCCATTGTTTAGTCCCAAATCTGAAGCGATACGATATCTTACTAGGCCGAAAATAACACACTCTAGGACGGGGTTAGCGAATTTCATCAGTGAATACGGTAATTGATAAAGGATTGCTTACCCACCTGTTTCTCAGACACCGATAGGAGCTGCGCAAAATTTTGCAATGTCTCAGTAGCCTTGGAGATACAAGGTGCCGGGGAACAGACAGACACTTCCCATTAATGACAAAAATGCGCGGACCATCACGGAAAAAAGTAATACTATTCAGCTGAATTACGACTACCGTACTCAAATAGTGGAATGTCTCATAGCCAAAGATCTCTGGCTTGGGTTATTTTGCTCATGTCTTGCAAGCCTCTATTGGCTGAGGCTCCGTGACAAAATGGCTCAATTTTAAACCCGATGATCATTGCCTTCCAGCTCACATTTCCAGAAAATGAAACCACAAATTGATGCAGGCGTATATCTACTCGAGTACATCTTTCTTACAGTCTCAAATGGGGTCATGATGAATACCAATCAGTGGCGAATAGGTTAATAAAAATAGCACTCGCTACGCCTCACATTTCGTCACCAGCTGGGATTCGTCACGACCCCATCCGAGACTGTGCCTGAGAGTCAAAAAGTTCACTTGTTTGTCGCGATTATTCAAGTTAAACCCAGTCGATTATTTCTCCTTGCCATGAGCACATTTATCGCAACCATCCAATTCAAGGGTGAGGAGGTGGATATTGTGTAATGTGGGGATTTGGCGATGGGGAGGCCACGAAGGGCCGCTAGAAATTTGGTAGAACAGTGTAATTCCACAGAGGGACTAACATCTTTCTGGAACGATCTCTGGTCCCGTATTTCTGAATATACTGATGATATCGTCTAATTCTTGAAGCTGCCGCCAAGAGAGTTGATTAGCACTGCTCGACCCATTCATTGGTTCATCGACCGATCACTGCGGCTAATAGTTGTGACACAAAAGTACTGTATAAATAACTTTCACTCGCTGCCTTATTCTACCGTCAGCCATTTGGAGGTTGTGCATATGTCAGCCGACGATCATGTTGGTTTCACAGATAGTACTCGAGTAAACCACTGTCGAGATTGGACTAGGCCTTCGCCTGCAAGGCTTCAAAATCATGATCACCCCCGCCTTTCCTCACACCCCAAGAATTACATCAACTGACTCTACCATATGAAATTACCCAAGGACCCGTCCTCTACAATCCGCAAAATACAAAATACAAAATGTCTCACTACATCAACGACAATGTCACCAACTCTTCTAATAATACCAATTCTTTTAATAATACCAACTTTTTTAATAATACCAATTCTTTTAACAATGTGTGGAATAACTGCACCGTGGTGGACGAGAAGTCTGAAATATTGGCCTGGCTATCCCCACTTGAACCCCAGATACGGCACCACGACATTCGGATTCGTCGGATCGACGAGGTGGGAGACTGGCTCTTACAAACTCATGAATATCGGAATTGGCTTGGTGGTATTCGTGATAGTGAATCCGATGGCTCAGCCTTGTTTTGCTACGGAGGTCCGGGGGTTGGCAAGACCTACATTAGGTAAGAGAGAAGACACTCGAAGAAATGGGGCATCGCTAATAAGCTGGGGTGTTAGCTCGCTAGTGGTAGATACGTTATGCAATCAGGCCTTGAAAGGAAACGTTACCGTTGCGTGCTTCTACTTCGACTTCGCTGCTCAAGAGGAGCAGTCCCCAGCTGATATTCTGGGCTCGGTGCTGAAACAGGTCGTTGGTGGACTGGACAAGGTTCCAGAAAGAATAGTTAAAGCTTTTCAGGACCGAAATCAAGTCATTGGCGGCCAGAGGCTAGCGCTCTCAGAAATTGTCGAGCTCTTACGGGATATCTCGTTCTCGCGGCGTACATATGTATGCATTGATGGCCTAGACGAATGCCCGGTAGGACATCGGGTGAAGCTTCTCGATTCCCTTAACCAAATTCTCCGAGGGTCCCCAGGGGTTCGGATATTTCTCACCGGAAGACCACATATCCGGGGGGAGGTTGAGAAGCGTCTTGAGGAGAGGGTAGCAACTAGATTCATAACGCCTACCAAGAGCGATATCATTGGATTTCTACGAGAAAAACTGAAAGAGGATACGATGCCGGAGGCGATGGACGAGAGTTTAGAGGAGGAAATTATTCAGACTATTCCGAAAACAGTTTCGGAAATGTAAGTAGGAAAGGAACACTCCCAAAAAACACCTAGTGATTTGTGCTAAAAGGTATTTTTATCTAGATTCTTGCTTGTCTTCTTAAGCATTGAGACGATCCTACAAGAAGCAACTATAGATCGAAGGAGAGAGAGGGTTAGAGCAATGAAGGATGGCTTAGAGTTAGGAGGCGCATACAGAGCAATGCTGGGAAGGATAAAGGCTCAGGATGGGGAAGGAGCAAAGCTAGGGATGGCCGCTCTAATGTGGATCGCCCATTCGAAGCGGCCTCTGCAAGTAGACGAGCTATGTCACGCCATAGCAATCCAGATAGGGACCATAGGGTCGAACGATCTCAATAACGACGACATCCCTGCAATATTGACCCTGCTAGGCTGTTGCCAAGGACTTGTCGCCATAGATAAAGATACCGCGACTCTCAGGTTGATCCATTATACCCTCAAAGACTATATTTGCACACATCCCGACATCTTTGACAGAGCTCACTCGACGATGGCGGAAACCTGCTTGACGTATCTCAACTTTCAGCACGTCAAAGATCTTTCAATCGGCCCATCCCCTGACCCCCGAGGCACACCCTTCCTCGAATATTCCTCTTTATATTGGGGAGCCCACATGCGAATGGAGCTCTCGGATCCCGCCAGAAAGTCGGCGCTCACGCTTCTTCATCAGTTCGAGAGTCATATATCCGCTAAATCCCTCTGGGATTTAATCAGTCGGGAGCTTACCATTGGCAGTGCTCCTGATCTCAAGCCATTTTCTGCGCTGCACTGTATCTCGTACTTCGGCATCGCTGAAGTCGCAGGTACTTTGATAGGGGTGCACAAGTTGGATGTGAACCAAAGAGATAGTGCGGGTATGACGCCGCTCATATGGGCTGCAAGATATGGGCATAAAGAGATGGTAAGGTTGCTCTTGCGAGAGAAACATATTCAACCTGACCAAGAGGACACAAATTATGGCCGAACAGCACTCTCGTGGGCTGCGGAAAATGGACATGAGGCTGTGGTGGGTCTATTTCTTGAACGGCGATTTGTCAATCCTGGGAGCATAGGCCGTCCGTGGGAGCATGCGCGGCAAGCAGTGGACCAACTATTTAGCAGGAGCTACGTCAACCCCGATAGCACAGGTGAATACGGCAAAACGCCGCTCTTGTGGGCTGCTAAGAATGGCCACGGTGGAGTAGTGAAGCTACTGTTGGAGCAGGGAGATGTCAACCCCAATAGTTTAGATACATACGGCCGAACACCGCTCTTATGGGCTGCTAGGAATGGCCATGAGGGAGTGGTGAAGCTACTATTTGGACGGAAAGATGTCAACCCCGACATCCCAGACGCAGGGTATGGTCAAACACCGCTTTCCTGGGCTGCCGGGAATAAACATGAAGGAGTAGTGAAGCTACTATTGGAGCGGGAAGATGTCGACCCCAATGGCTCAGCCGAATCTGGCCGAACACCGCTCTTTTGGGCTGCCGAGAATGGCCACGAGGGAATAGTGGAGGTACTGTTAGGACGAAGAGATGTCAAGCTCAACATCCGAGGCGGAGAGTATGGCCAAACACCGCTCTCGCGGGCCGCCCAGAATGGCCGTGAGGGAGTAGTGAAGATACTGTTGGGGCGGGAAGATGTCAAACCTAACACCCGAGATACAGAGTTTGGCCGAACACCACTCTCGTGGGCTGCCGGGAATGGCCATAAGGGGGTAGTAAGGCTATTGTTGGAGCATCTAGATGTCTACCCCCAAATTTCAAGCAGGTCTAGACGGACACCGCTCTGGTTGGCTGCCGCGAATGGCCATGAAGGAATAGTGAAACTACTGTTGAAGCGGGAAGATGTTAGCCCTGACGCCCGAGACATAGAGTTTTGCCGGATGCCGCTCTCACGGGCTACCGAGAATGAGTGTGGAGGAGTAGCGGGGCTGCCGTTTGGGTGGAAAGATGCCGAACCCCGTAGTTTTAGTGGATCCAGCCGAACACTGCTCTTGTGGGCCGCCCAGAATGGATGTGAAGGAGTCGTGAAGCTGCTGTTGGGACAGAACGATGTCAACCCCGACACCCCAGACACAAAGTTGGGCCGAACACCCCTCTCGTGGGCGGCCGGAAATGGCTATGAGGGGATAGTGAAACTATTGTTAAGGCGGAGAGATGTCCGCCCCGATACCCGAGACACAAAGTTCGGCCGAACGCCGCTCTTGTGGGCTTCCAGGAATGGCCATGAGGGAATAGTGGAGCTACTGTTGGAACGGAGAGGCATCGCAGAAACTAGCTATGGCCAAACACCGCTCTCGCGAGCTGCCCAGAACGGGCGTGAAGGAGTCGTGAAGTTACTGTTGGGGCAGGAAGGTGTCAACCCCGAGACCCCAGACAAAAGGTTCGGCCGAACGCCGCTCTCATGGGCTGCCGGGAGTGGCCATGAGAGAATAGTGGAGTTATTGTTGGAGCGGGAAGGTGTCCACCCCGACGCCCAAGACGAAGAGTTTAACCGAACCCCGCTCTCGTGGGCTGCCGAAGGCGGCCATAAGGCGGTAGTAGAGCTACTGTTGAAGCGTCAAGGTGTCAACCCCCATAGTTCTAGTAAATCCGGCCGAACACCGCTCCTATGGGCCGCCGAGAATGGCCATGAGGATATAGTGAAGCTACTGTTGGAGCAGATCCGTGTCAACCCTGACACTCCAGACGTGTTTGGCCAAACATCCCTCTCGTGGGCTGCTAGGAATGGGTATGCAGGGGTAGTGGAACTGCTGCTGGGGCGGAAAGATGTCGACCCCAATAGTTCAAGTAAATCCGGCAAAACACCGGTCACGCTGGCTGCTGAAAACAGGCATGATAGAGTCGTAGAGCTGCTACGGATTCGAGATCCTCGATATATCCCCTTGCTAGATCCCTACTTGATCACCAATTTATGAGATTGTCTCATCGAAATTGTTGGCACAGGTAGTGTCAGATGAATGTGGGGCTTGTGCGGGGTGGACTGAGGTCTTTAGTTGTTTTTTTGCTTTCACTTTTCTTTCTGGATTCCTTTTAGGCATTAAGTTAGAGATCTCCTGGATAGGTTAATCCCTGAATAAGTTAACCTTTCTCCCGCTCCTAGGATATCTCACTCTTTTGCTCCATAATAGAATAGATTTAAGGTTAGAGGATATATATTAAGATTTATTTTCGTGAAGAGGGTATTTTTGTATTGTACGGTCTGTCGAATTTTTAGGGGAAGGGAAAGGGTGTAACGTCGTCTGCTGTGGGAGATGCGGCTAGTGGGGGGCAATGGGAATCGATGAGGTTGGAGGAGAGGATGGATGATGGGGGCGATTATGAGGGTGGGGAAGCATGCGGATAGCCTGGTTTCGGACAAATATAACAGCCAAGAAATATATTCTCTCCCGCTTAATGGTGATGTTCGACAGGCTTCTTTCCCAAAAGGCAAGCCAGTATGGGTACCTACCATAATGATAATAGTGCACAGCATGGAAGGGGAAAATGCATTGGGGTTTGTACAGTACTTGTAGAAGCGATCGGGTCTGGCATTATAGGTATTTTTGGTATCGTATAGTACAGTACGGTATTCTACGTTTACATCGAGTGCGCAATGAAATATGCTTACAAAATAGTCTTTAGAGTTTTGCAAAAAATATATTTTTTTCTATTTTTTAGAAACCTTCATTTTGGGCACATTATTGCAACTTGATTGTTGCCACTTGTTGTTGTTGACTAGACACGACACTTTATCACAAAAATTTACGGAGGTACAGCTCCTAAGTTTTGTATGTTCCACAGGGGGTAAAGGTAGCAAACCTCGCTTGTGGAACATATCATACAAAACTTAAGCGCTGTACCTCCGTAATGATGTTTTTTCACAAAACCCTATCATCAAAGTCATTATCGAGGTTTCGGGTTGCAACTAGACGCACTATTAATTACTTTCACCCGCCCCATTCCGCAATCAGCCGCTTGGAGTTTGCGCATGTCGGTAGCGCAACACAATCATGTTGGTTCCACAGATATGAATCACACCAGCATCTGATCGATCGATTGGACTCGGACTGCGCCCGCAAGAATACAAAATAACCATCCCCCCCCGATTTTCTCCACTTCCAGGAATCGCATCAACCCACTCTACCGCATAAAATTACTCAAGAACCTATCCCCCACAACCCCCAAAACCGAAGAATACAAAATGTCTCAACCTCACACCAACGACAATATCAACTCCTTTAATAATCCCGATTTTTTTAACAATGTTTGGAATAACTACACGGTGGCTGACGAGAAGTCCGAAATTTTGGCCTGGCTATCCCCACTTGAACCTCGGATACGTCACAAGAACATTAGAGACCATAGGGCTGATGAGGTGGGAGACTGGCTCTTACGAACTCAGGAATATCGGAGTTGGTTTGATAAAAGCAGTGGGGATGAACCTGATGGTTCGGCCTTATTTTGCTATGGAGGTCCGGGGGTTGGCAAGACCTACATTAGGTAAGGAAGAAGGTGCTCGAGGAAAGAAAGGCATTGCTAATAGGTTGTGATTTTAGCTCGCTAGTGGTAGACACATTATACGAGCAGGCCGTAGGGGAAGGAGCTGCCGTCGCGTGCTTCTACTTCGACTTCGCCGCTCGGGAGGAGCAATCCCCAACGGCTATTCTGGGCTCGGTGCTGAAACAGATTGTTGATGGACCGGACGAGGTTCCGGAGAGAATAGTCAAAGCTTTTCAGGACAGGAGGAGGATCATTGGTAGCCGGAGGCTGGCGCTCGCAGAAATTGTGGAGTTCTTGCAGGATATCTCCTTCTCACGATGTACGTTTATGTGCATCGATGCCTTAGACGAGTGCCGGGAAGAAATTCGCCCGGAGCTTCTCAATTCGCTCAACCAAATTCTCCAGAAGTCCCCAGGCGCTCGGCTATTTCTGACCGGGAGACCGCATATCAGGAGGGAGGTTGTGAGGTTTCTTGATTGGAGGACATCGGCTATATCCATAACACCCACCAGGGGTGATATCACCATATTCCTTCGGGCGAAACTGAGGGAAGATGCGGTTCTGGATGCGATGGATGCGAATCTAGAGGAGGAAGTTATTCAGAATATTCTCGACACATTTCCGGAAATGTAAGTAGGAAGCGGGAACACCTATAAAAATACCTGGGGCTGTGTGCTAAAAGATGTTGTATCTAGATTCCTATTTGCCGCCTTAACCATTGGGACGATCCTACAAGAGAAGACTCTCCAACGAAGGAGACAAAAGCTTCGGGCAATGCAGAATGGCTTAGATTTTGGGGAAGCGTACGGGACGATGCTGGAAAGGATAAAGGCCCAGCGTGGGATGAGGGCGAGTATTGGCATGGCTGTTTTGATGTGGATATCCCATTCAAAGCGCCCTTTGCAGACGGATGAGATATGTCACGCTATAGCAATAACATTCTGGATGGAGTCAGATGATCTCGATAACGATAACACCCCTGCGATATCAACTTTGTTAGACTATTGCCAGGGACTGGTCACTATAGATAAGGGTACTTCGACTATTAGATTGATCCATTTTACCCTCCAGGAGTATCTTTCTACACACTCCGACCACTTTGGCAGAACTCACTCGACGATAGCGGAAGTATGCTTGACGTATCTCAACTTCCAACACATCAAAAATCTTTCAGCTAGCCCTTCCCATGACCCCCAAAACACACCCTTCCTCGAATATTCTTCTCTATATTGGGGAACCCATATGCAAATGGGGCCCACAGATCTCGCAAAAAAATCTGCGCTCCAGCTTCTTGATCAGTTTGATAGTCACATAGCTGCCAAGGTCCTTTGGAATTCAATCAGTGGGGAGTTTACCACCGGCCCTATTCCTGATAGTAAGCCGTTTTCTGCTCTGCACTGTATCTCTTACTTCGGCATCGCCGAAGTTGCAAACACTTTGATAGAGACGAAGAGGTTTGATGTGAACCAAAGAGATAGTGCCGGTGTGACGCCACTCATATGGGCTGCAAGATATGGGCATGAAAAGATGGTGGAGTTGCTTTTGCGAGAGAGGCATGTTCAACCTGATTGGTATGATATGAATTATCGCCGAACAGCGCTCTCGTGGGCTGCTGGAAATGGACACGTGGAAGTAGTGAGGTTATTTCTTGGACCAGGATTTGTCAATCCTGGGGGCGCAGGTCGTCGATGGAGGAAGAGGGCGCTATTAGCGAGTCTACTACATGGCAAGAGATGCGTCAACCCCGATAGTTTAAGTGAATCGGGCCGAACACCGCTCTCGTGGGCTGCCGAGAATGGCCATGAGGGAGTAGTGAAGTTGCTGTTGGAGCGGCAAGATGTTAACCCCGACATCCGAGACGCAGAGTTCGGCCGAACGCTGCTCTCGTGGGCTGCTGGGAATGGGCGCGAAGGGATAGTGGAACTCCTGCTGGAGCGGAAAGATGTTGACCCTTATAGCATTAGCAAATCCGGTCAAACGCCACTCGCGCTGGCGACCGAAAACGGACACGATAGAGTCGTGAGCCTACTCCAGGCTCTAAATTCCTATCATATCCAATAATTCGATCTCCGTTCCATTTCCTTCAGTTTATGATCATGTCTCATGGAAATGTCCATTTGTTGGTATAGGTAATCTCACCCGAATATGGGCTTTGCGCAGGGTGGCCTGAGCTGTTTTTTTTTTGTTTCTTCCTTTCAATTTCTCTTCTGGCGTTTTAGAGATTAAGTTAGAAGCCTTCATCCTACTCCTAGATAATCTAGCTCCTTTTTTTGCTCAATAATAGAATAGATTTGGGTTTAGGTAGGTGGGTACTGGAGATTTATTTTTGTCGGAGCGGGTGTCAGTCTTGTACAATACGATGAGTCTTTTTTCTTTTTCTTTTTTTGCTATTACAAGTACAATGCAATGGAATGGAGTGCAATGTAATGGTTTAGAGTTTTTTTTTTCAGATACACTAATTGTTGACGCACTCGGATGTATAGGGAGATTGATGTTTTGTGGCGTGAAGGTATGTAGTGGTGGTGTGGTTTGTACCGGCAATAGAGCGGTGCGCTTGCTGAGTAGGACTGAATTTTTTCTGGAGGGATCTTTCCTTGTGCTTTTTATTGCGCTAATTAGATGCCTCCTAATTATTGAATGTACTTGTATGATACTAAGTTACCCATAGTACGATTTTCATATTATGCTATCATGCTACAAGTAGCATTAGAAATATGACCAGCAGAAATTTTAAACGGGGACAATGAAACGCCAAGAGTTGAAGCAACATCAAAAATACGACTCCAATCGCCAGCGCACGACTTTAGGCATAGTGGGGAGGCGGGCTCGTTCTTACCGAACTTGCTCTATCACTCAACTAACTAACGGTCAAGACAGGAGTATATATAAATCACAACGAAGTCATCCTCCTATCCTTCCATCGATCGCGACACATATCCATTCTCTTCCACACTTGTATCCCTTTCCCTTTTGCGTACTCTCGTGCTGCTAAAAGAAAGACATACTTCCTAAAGAAATCCCACTGTTCATTGCCTCCGGGCATCTGACTCTCCATACATCCGACACTCCGGGCATCCGACTCTTTGACTCTGTCGTATTGCTCCCGGGCCCCGGCACTGTATCGATCCCAAGCCCGAGCGCATCTCCGAACCTTTTGCCCGAACAATGAAACGAGAAGCTGAGCATGCCGAGCATCATACATGACTCTCAACAAGAAATGGAAGATGAGGAGAAAATACAGACTGCATGGGGGTCATCAGGGAAGCATAGTTGGGCTGGTAGGCTGCGACAAAGTGAGTGGAGGGGAGGCATCAAAGGTTTTTGTTGAAGAGGATCCATGTCGCACAAAAGTCTGTTCATGTCGTTAGTCTCCCACCCCTAGTCGATGGAAGCGAAGACCACAAAACATCTAATAGAGAAATAGTTTTATCCCATAATTAGAGCGGTATCAAAGCTTTCTAATACCGGTAGTGCTATTATGTAATTAGACAAGGAACTTGAATACTTAGCTTGACTCACTTTATTTTGACTTCCATGCATCCAGTTCAAGCACTTGAGACCCTGCGGTATCCTACAACTCATACAGCCACCCTGCGAAAGACTTTGTAAAATGAATTTTTTTCCTTTTGCTCACAAAATTGCCCCCCCCCCCCCAATTGACCTCGGGATCCCGCAACTCCCGCTGCCGCCGTGATCTCAACCAAAGAGAATCGCCATTTCGGAATGACTTTTGCCGAGAGACTTCATCAACCGAGATGGATGTCCTTGGTCATGTATGTGCGATATTTATGAAAGCCAAAAAACCAAACGGGGTGTGGTAACAGTCAGAGCTGGTAACAAGGTAAAAATCGCGTTCAGCCGGAGGAATGAGATTATGGTTTCTATCTGGAAGGTGATTATTCAGTTCAATGTGCGAAAGAAAGTACCACCAACTCACCGGAAAAAGGTGTATTTCTAATGCCATTTAGTATACGGAACCGTACTGCCTATCAATGAGGCCTGGGAGAGACAGAAAACTATGGGAGCCTGTTGCCTTTTCACAAACTATGAGACACAAAGGCCAAACCAGGGATTAGTATGTAATAGAAAAGTAGCATCACACCGGCAATGATTTGGAGGGAATAAGCCCCCCTGGAGTCTATATAGATGCAGAGATAAGGCTACTAAGTTCCACGACCGGCCTCCTCTAGCCGGGATATGTATCCCCTGATATAGGCTCTTAATGGGGGAACAGCTCGGTATAAGGAATCACGGGCAGAGCTAACAGGTGTTCTAACCGCCTCACTAAATCACAGTTTCATCGTCGCTACGGGTCTCCTGGTAAGGGGTACTGGTGTGTTTGGCGACTCCCGAATGATTCCTAGCGGCGGCTCTTGGAGCTCCTGTCGGTGCTTCGAAGGGGATTCGTCCTAACCGTTGATGCATATCAATACCCGCGGTAATGATGTAACCGTCTTCTTTAGAATTTCCACCATATTGAAAAGCAGGAAACCTCGGCCGCCAAACTCCTTTTTGGCTTCCTGAAAAGCCTCCCGTATATACCGCGGGATTTCCCCTCCGCTTGCAAGTTGCTTAAGCATGGTGCCCAACATACTTGCTGTAGAGTTTTCCTATGGACAGGAAATCGTAGCATAATCCTACGACGGCAGTGCATTTTCCCTAGCCTGATCGCATCGACCACTAATTACCAGAGAACTATTTACAGATCGTCAGCGATATCTGCATTATCTCTTTTCAGACCAGAGTCTTTCCTACCCGAATATGCTTTGCCACTGCCGGACTCCAGTAACAGAACGGCACTAGTTCAACGCAACCATCTTCTGCATCATGCCATTTTCTAACCTTGCTAGTTTCTAGTATCTAGTTCCCCGTGCCATCAGGTCGGCCGGCTGCCTGCATTGGTCCATTGCTGTGGTACAAGTGGGGATGGCCACCGTAGAATTTGATGCCCCTCGACCCTCTTTCTATACCCGAGTTGAAGATTGAACAAGTTATTATTGTTCAACGAGGTGAAATGGCCAGTGATCAGCTGCTTCCAAAATCTGGATTCCGTTTTTCGTGAGAGTTAGAGAGATGTCGTGCGTAGTGAGGATCTGGCTTCTTTTGGAGCTCGAGGGAATCCGTAGGACCTCAAGAAAGAGTAGGTGGTATAATAACTTCTAAGGCTCTGGTGTTACACAACCCCGTGCTAGTCCAATCATTAGACTATTGGTAATTCCCACAATATGCTCTCCAGAGGCCCCGCAAACACTCAAATCTGAGTGCGGCTGATAAATATAATAGACAAGTGCGTCATCTCCAAGTCGAGTAGATTGGAGGGATGGAGTAGAGGTTCTATAATAAAGTACTTAGTTGCGACCTAAAGGTGTTGGCGTTTATTTGACACCCCGCGGTACAGCATGCGCAGGTGCGGGGAAGCTCAAAGCTCAAAATGAGAAAATCATACTTGTACCGAAAAAAAGAAATATTATCTACCCAGATTGCAACTTGTGGAATGTCTCACAGCGGGAGATCTGTGGCTTGTGCTATTTTTGCTCACAGCTTGCAGGAGCATGATAGAAGGCTCCGAGACAAAATGCTCCGGTTTCAAACCCAAAAATTACTGTATGGCCCCCTAGCTTATGCTTCCAGAAAGTAAAATCACGAACTAGTGTAACAGGTGTAGAGCAACATTTCTCTTATCATAAAGCCAAAAGGCTTATGGGTAGCGATCACTCGGATTAAACCCAGTCCATTATTTTTCCTTGCCATGAGCAGGTTTATCCGGACCGGAACCATATCACACGAGGCTAGATGGGGGAGATTGATGCTTTGTGGTGTCGGTTCGAGACCACGAAAGACAGGTTCAGATAGAACGGTGTAACCCCAAAGAGGGACGGACTTCTCTCTCGAATGATCTGATGTCTTGTGCTTTTGAATTATCCATATGATAATATGACTCTTACTTCTTGGAGACTGTCACAAAGAAGGTTTGATCAACACTCCCCAACCGATCCCTGCAGCCGATATAGTACAAAAATAAGGATTACGTTCACCGCCGCCCCATTCTGACATCAGCCGCTTGGGGTTGCGCATATGGTAGCCGGCGATGATGGTTTCACAGATACTGTACGGTACCATTATCACGTAGATTGATTAGACCGGGCCTTTGTCCACAAGGCTACAAATTCACCATCGCCGCCACTTCTCTGCACTCTCCAAGAAACACATCAACTGACTCTACCATGAAAGTACTCAAGAACCCATCCTCTACAACCTTCAAAACAGCGAAAAATCCAAAATGTCTCAAAGTCACGTCAACGACAATATCGACGGCTTCAGCAATACCAATTCTTCTAACGATGTTCCGAATAACTCTACGACGGTTGACCAAAAGTCGGAAATTTTGACCTGGCTATCTGGACTCGAACCCTCGATACATCACCAAGACATTCAAGCCTATAGGGCCGACGGGGTTGGGGATGGGCTCTTACAAACTGAGGAATATCAAAAATGGATTGCTGGTATTCCTAGTAGATCTGATGGTTCAGCCCTGTTGTTCTATGGAGGTCCAGGGGTTGGCAAGACCTACATTAGGTAAGGGAGAAGATACTCGAGGAAAGACAGATATCGCTAATAAGGTCTGGTGTTAGCTCGCTAGTGATAGATACGTTATGCGAACAGGCCATGAAAGAAAGCACTGTCGTTGGTTACTTCTACTTCGACTTCGCTGCTAAGGAGGAGCCAACACCAGCCGCGGTTCTAGGTTCGGTGCTGAAACAGGTTATTCGTGGACTGGATGAGGTTCCGGAAAGAATCGTTAAAGCCTTTCAAGACCGCGAGACGGTCATCGGTGGCCATAGCATAACGATCTCAGAAACTATGGAGTTCTTGAAATATATCTCCTCCTCGCGATGTGTCTTTATATGCATCGATGCCCTAGACGAGTACCAGGCAAGACATCGAGCAAAGCTTCTAGATTCACTCAACCAAATCCTCCGAGGGTCCCCAGGAATTCGGATATACCTAACCGGGAGACCGCATATCCAGACTGAAGTTGAAGAGTATCTTACTGGAAGGCTAGTGACGGCATCAATAACACCCACCAAGGATGATATCGCCGCATTCATCCGAGCGAAACTACGGGAAGGTGAAATGCCGGAGGCGATGAGTGAGGAGCTAGAAGTGGAAGTCGAACGGGATATTCCTGAAACAATTCCGGATAGGTAAGTGGGAGGCTGGAACACCAATAAAAATATTTAAGGATGAGTGCTAAAAGATATTGCATCTAGATTTCTGCTTGTCTCCTTAAAAGTCCAGGCGGCCATGCAGAAGGGCGGGGAGAGAGAAAGGCTTAGGGCAATACAGCATGGTTTAAACTTGGGAGGCGCGTACGGAGCAACGCTAGCGAGGATAAAGGCTCAGGGTGAGGAGAAAGCAAAACTCGGGGTGGCCGCTCTAACGTGGATCGCCCATTCTGAGCGGCCATTGAAGATAGATGAAATATGTCACGCCATAGCAATCCAGATAGGGTCGGATGATCTCAATAATGAGGAAATCCCTGGGATATCAGCCTTACAACGCTATTGCCTAGGGCTCATTGCCATAGATAAGAGTACCTCAACTGTTAAGCTAAGCCATTCTACCCTCGAATGGTATCCTCGCGCACATCCCGACCTCTTTGACAGAGCTCACTCGACGATGGCGGAAACCTGTTTGACATATCTCAACTTCCAGCACGTCAAGGATCTTTCAGCTGGCCTATCCCCTGACCCCCGGGGGACACCCTTCCTTGAATATTCATCTTTATATTGGGGAACCCACTTGCGAGAGGGGGAGGTCTCAGATCTCGCAAAAACACTTGCGGTCCAGCTTCTTAAGGAGTTCGATAATCACGCATCAGCTAAATCCCTTTGGAATTCAATCAGCTGGGAGCTTACCACAGGCCCGGTTCCTGGTCGCAAGTCGTTTTCTGCCCTCCATTGTAGCTCGTACTTCGGCGTCGCTAAAATCGCACAAGATATCTTGGAAAATATGGACGGACGGGATGTGAACCAAAGAGATAGCGCCGGTATGACGCCCCTCATATGGGCTGCAAGATACGGGCATGACGAAGTAGTGGGGTTGCTCTTGCGAGAAATGCATATTCAACCTGATCAGCAAGACACGAATCATGGCCGAACAGCACTCTCGTGGGCCGCCGAAAATGGACATGAAAAGGTGGTGAAATTATTGCTTGGGCCACGATTTGTCAATCATGGGAGCATAGGTCGTCAGTGGGGGAAAGTCCGGCGAGTAGCAGGTCAACTATTTGGCAGGAGATACGTCAACCCCGATAGCTCAGGTGAATACGGCAAAACGCCCCTCCTATGGGCTGCTAAGAACGGCCATGATAAAGTAGTGGGGCTACTATTGGAGCGGGGAGATGTTAACCCCAATGGTCTAGATAGCTACGGCCGAACGCCCCTTTTGTGGGCTGCTCGGAATGGCAATTCGGAAGTTGTGAGGCTACTGCTGACACGAAAAGATGCCAACCCCGACATCCCAGACGCAGAGTATTGTCAAACGCCACTCTCTTGGGCTGCTAGGAATGGACGTAAAGAAGTAGTGAAGCTACTATTGGAGCGGAAAGATGTCAACCCCAATGGCTCAGCCGAATCCGGCGGAACACCGCTCTTGTGGGCTGCCGAGAACGACCATCAAGGAATAGTGGAGCTACTATTGAATCGAAGAGGTACCAACCCCGACATTCCAGGCGGAGAGTATGGCCAAACGCCGCTCTCGCGGGCTGCCCAGAATGGACGTGAAGGAGTAGTGAGGTTACTGTTGCTGCCGCAGAATGATGTCAATCCCGACACACGAGACATAGAATTTGGCCGAACACCGCTCTCGTGGGCTGCCGGGAATGGCCATCAGGGGGTAGTGAGACTATTGTTGGAACGAGAAGAAGACGTCAATCCCGATACTTCAAGTAAATCTGGCCGGACACCACTTTGGTTGGCTGCCGCGAATGGTCATGAAGGAATAGTGAAGCTACTGTTGGAACAGAGAGACGCCAGCCCCGACACCCCCGACCGAAAGTTTTGCCGAACACCGCCCGCGGGGGCTGCCGGGAATGCACGTGAAAGAGTGGGGGAGCCGCCGTTGGGGCGGAAAGATGTCGAACCCCATTGTTCTAGTGGGTCAGGCGGAACACTGCTCTTGTGGGCTGTACAGAATGAGCATGAAGGATTCGTGAAGTTACTGTTAAAGCGGGGGAATGTCAATCCCAACATCCGAGACCCAAATTTCGGCCGAACGCCGCTCTCGTGGGCTGCCGGGAATGGCCATGAGGGAATAGTGAAGCTGCTGTTGGGGGGAAATGCCCCCCCCAACACCCCAGACACAAAGTTCGGCCGAACACCGCTCTGGTGGGCTACCCGGAATGGCCATGAGGGAATAGTGAAGCTACTGTTGGAACTGGGAGACATGGCAGAAACTAGCTATGGCCAAACACCGCTCTCGCGGGCTGCCCAGAATGGGCGCGAAGGAGTCGTGAGGTTACTGTTGGAGCAGAGAGATGTCAACCCCGACGCCCCAGACACAAAGTTCGGCCGAACGCCGCTCTCGTGGGCTGCTGGAAATGGCCATGTGAGAATAGTGGAGCTGCTGTTGGGGTGGGAAGGTGTCGACCCCGACGCCAAAGACAAAGAGTTTAACCGAACACCGCTCTCGTGGGCTGCCGGGAATGGCCATGTGGGAATAGTGGAGCTATTATTGGGACGGGGAGACGTCAACCCCGATAGTTCAAGTAAATCCGGCCGAACACCGCTCCTTTGGGCTGCGGAGAATGGCCATGAGGGTATAGTGAAGCTACTGTTGGGACAGATCCGTGTCAACCCCGATACTCGAGACGCCGTATTTGGCCAAACACCTCTCTCGTGGGCCGCCAGGAATGGGCGTGAAGGAGTAGTAAGGCTGCTGTTGAAGCGGAAAGATGTCGACCCCAATAGTTCAAGTAAATCCGGCCAAACACCGCTCACACTGGCTGCCGAAAACGGGCACCATAGAGTCGTACAGCGGCTACGGATCCGAGACCCCCGACCTATCGGCCCACTAGATCGCTACATGATTTTCAATTCCTGAAAATTTCTCGTCGAAATTATCGTTTGTTGGCACAGGTAATGTCGGGCGAATTTTGGGTTTGTGCGGGGTGGACTGAGGTCTCTACTTTTTTTGCTTTCACTTTCCCTACTAGCGTTTTAGGTATTAAGTTACATGTCTCCTGGATAAGTTAACCTTCGTATTTCTCCATGCAATCTCGCTATTTTTCTCAATTATAAAATAGATTTCGGTTTAGATAGAAGATATATCTTAAAATTTATTTTCGGGCGGAGGGTGCTTTTGTTTTGTACAGTACTATAACTTTTTTTTTCCTCTTGGTCAAGCGTAGTGGAATGTATGGGATATTTCGGATACACTAATTGCCGTCGTGCCCAAGGGCGAATGGAAGAGATTCATATTTTTTGGCTTGGAGGTCAAGTGGTGGGAGTAGCGTAAGGCCTCGAAAGGCCGCTTGGAATAGAATAGTGCAAATATAGGAAACAATTGACTTCTTTCCGGAGCGATCTTGTGTCTTGCATTTTGAATTACACTTATGATATGCCTCCTATTTCTGGAATGTACTGTTTTTGTTTGCTAGTACAAATAGCAGACATTGGAAATATGGATAGCGGAAACAGAGGACGAGTAGGAGAAAATAGCTACTTCGTATGGGTCACTACGCGGAAATATAGTTGGGTGTAGGAGGGTTGGGACAACTCGTGCAGAGGGGAGGCATTGGGAGGCTTTCGCTAGAGACAGGCGGGCTCGCAAAAAAGTCTCATCTCATTGTCTCTTCTAAAGTATTGGGAAGTTATGAATGGCACCGTGGTAGACGATAGAAAGAGAATTCACACAGAACTCAGGCACCTCGCTCACGCTCTTGTCCTTCTCTATCTAAAAACAAGGCTAAAGGTAGAGACAGGCATATAGGTAAAACATAAGTAGCCGTCCTGATCCTTCTATCCATCACCACCCCTATCTCTCTATTTCTCTCCATGCCCTTGTTCCTTCGCTACACTCCCGTGATAACAACGGAAAGACATGTCGATCTAATCTCTTTCGTAAACTGTGAAACAATCTATCTGACTCTCCCGAACCACCTGCAATGCATCTAAACAATCTTTCAGGGTCTCCCACATATTCCAAAGTTAACCATAGCCTTCCAACATCTCTCACTCCTAGTTGATGGAGGTGGGAGCCACGAGATATCTGTTGAAGGGTTAGCCACGTATTTTCTAAAAGGAGGATCGGTATTTGCTTGGAAAAACAGTTTCCGGAAATCTGTAGACTATGCTTGACAGGTTTTATAAGGCAGCCATATCTAATCCTGCGCCAAGCCAGAGTCCACATTTCCAGAAACTTTTGCCATATCCAAGTACCGGTAGATTAGGAGGGTAGAGTAGGGGCTGGCCTAGGGGCTAGCGATCGAGAACTTGAGTACCAGTAATGAATGATACAGTGTCCACTGGATCTACGACCAAACTGGACGGGTGACGAATAGGGATCAATTACCTTCAGGTATTTTATTGTAACGCGAATCTTAAATACCTCTGTTAGTTACCCCACTAGTCAAGCGGTGGGTAGGGTTAGGACTGTATGAGTTTAGGATTAGACTGTCGTAGCGCTAAGACTTCTTAGGGCTGATGTTGTGCAAGTCGGTTAGGAACTCTTCTTGGCTTGACTCACCTTAATCCCTTCGTGCGTTTTCAAGCACCGCGCTAAGTGCCCGTAGAGCTGGTAGTAGAAGCGATCGGTGGTGAAGTAACTAAAGAGAGCAAAGTTAGGAATAATTGTGAGAAGCATGATGTAAGTATCATATGATGAACATGAAGGGTGGTACTGGTATCCTGTTCACTGCTTAGATATCACACCCCCATTCAAAAATCTTAAAACCTAGCTCATTTGGGTAATCGTGATATGAAAAACTTTGAGCTTGGGAGGTGGTGTAGTGCTCAGAATAGTGCTAAGTGAGTACCGCTCAGTATTGCCATGATGGAAACCAGGTTTTCTGCGTAGATTTGCTCCCGACTATGGTACGAGTAGGAGTACTTCACCAGATCTTGATTTATCTCGGTGTGTTGTCCATCATTGCCTTTCTTGCCATAGGACGCCCCTACTAAAATCACTAAAAGTGTGTGAAAACCGGGACGATCGAAGGGATTCGACTTCCTAGCGCACGGCTTTCCGCTACCGGTATTTGAGATTCCCCGGCATCATATCAAGCAGCACTTATAGAGCTACTCCGCGAAGCTCTTCGTGATGCGAGATTTCTCTTTGCTCGCAAGTGCCCCCCCAACTGAGGCGGCAATCCCGGAACCCCCCTTAGGCCACTGTAACCCCAGAAAATCCTCATTTCACAAGGACTTTTGCGGAGTGACATTATAAAATTTAATTAAGGCGGGAGTCCCTCGTGATGTCCTGGTGGTATTTACGAAACAAAAGCCCAAGAACAAAAAGAGAGGTGGCGACCGCGGGAGCTGGCAATAATGTTCGATAGAACGGAATTTAAGGTTTCTAATTTGGTTCAGAAAGTGGTAATTCCGCTCGTTATGCGCAAGAGGGTATTTCTTACGCTTGCTCGTGGAGAAGTAAGAATTCTTGATGAGTATTACGGTGTAAATCATAGAGGTAACCACAGCGGAGCACAGAACTTACCTGAGACAAGTCGTGCCAAGAAATTTCCCCCGGCATGGGTGCTGCCTACCCTATGATTGATATTTCGGAGCCCTTGAAAACTCTCCGAATCATTACCAGAACACACTTCAATTACATGCCGGCACCATTTCCTAGGTCAGCCTTTGTGTTTCCTTGTTTGTGAAAATGTATGATATAGTCGACTGTAATAAAAGGTAAGCCCCTCCCAGAGCCTAATTGAAGGGATAAGGTGACCAAGCACCTACTTGCCATATCCCCTAACATAGACACTCGATTTAAAAAAAGAGTTCCCCACGAGGAATTACAACTCTGCTCCCAAAACCACTTCGGCCATCACACTTACACTCTATCATAAAGGCTTAGTTGTTTCTTTTCTAAGTCTAGTCTCTGGGTAATATACTTGGATCATAGTCTACCCTGAGCCGCGGGTACCCCGCCGAGGTTCATAAAGAGGGGCTAAGAGGCTGGTAGTGCCGCAAGGGCCCGGATTACGGGATAATAGTGGATATTTGACCATCAGATATCCTCATGCTGGGAATGCTGTTGAGGCTAAATATTGCTCTAGTCGGCTGCCTAGAACGGCTACCAGGAAGCAGTGAAGCTATAGGTGACCGGGGGGGAGATGATTAGATGAACCCTGACACTCTAGACGCAGTGTCTAGCTAACCACCACTTTCATGATCGTCGAGAATGAGCACGAGGGAGTAGTGAAGCTTTTGGGGGGGAAGAATGTCCAGCCTGATGGCTCGAGTAAATCCGGCCGAACACTGCTCTCATGGGGTGCTGGGAACGTCCATGAGGGAATAGTGAATCTACTGCTAGGACGGGAAGATGTCAACCCTGGCATTCCGGACACAATGTATGACCAAACACAGCTCTCGCGGGCCGCCAAGAATGGACGTGAAGGAATAGTGAAGTTACTTTTGGAGCGTGAAGATGTCAACCACAATACCTGCAGCATGTCCGGTTAGACACCGGTCGCACTGCCGGCCAAAAGCGGACACGATAGAGTGGTAGAATTGCTCCATACCCGACATTCTAAAATATGGGTGATTGGGTCCCCGCTCGGTTCCCTGGAGTTTATGATCTGACTTCATGGAAACCGTCGTCTGTTGGTACAAGTAGTGTCACATGAATGGGAACTTTGTGGGGAGTGGTCCGAGATGTTTGTTTTTGCATTCAGTTTTTATTCTAGAGCTTTAGGGACTAAGTTAGAAGTTTCTTGGATAAATTAACTCGTACCCCTAGGCAATCTCACTCTTTTTTCTTAATAGTAGAATAGATATAGGCTTAGATAGATTATCTGTCTTGAGATTTATTTTTGAGTAGAGGGGGTGCTGGTCTTGCACTGCTACCGTGAGATAGCTCTGTTTTGTTTTCTTCCTCATTCGAATGGAGTGGGGTGTAATGGTTTATGGGAGATTTTTCTTCAGATACCGGTACACCGACCCCCTCCCACAGCCCCGGTCGCGATAGACTTGTACTCGGAATGCTGGAAGTCTTTTATGTTGGTGGGCATGCTCGGCCCATTGCACATGCAGCTTATCTCTTTATCGATCAAAACACCAGCTTCGGATATGTGCTCTGGGTCGGTACGTTCACCGGAAGGAATGTGGAGTTCTTTCATGCTGCCCGGCGGGCTCGGCGTGCGTGTATAGCCTATCCCCTTCTCGTTCAGACAAATGCTCCGGATATGCGCTTGGGATCGATACAGCACAGGAAGGAACGAGTCGGACGTGCGGAGGCTATGGAGCGTGAAGACATTTTCGTTGTGACGTTTGCCCTTTCCTTTGTTAGCATGATAGTTCTTTGCGGAAGGGAAAGGGAAACATGCGTGGAAGAGCGGGGGCATGCGTAGAGAAAAAGGACCTATGTCGCGATTGATAGAAGGATAGGAGAAAGGACCCGGAAGGCTCCATGTTGTTTTTATTTATACTACTATCTTTGCCGTTAGTTAGTTGAGCATCGTGGAGTCGTGGGCGTGGGGAAGAGTAGTTGAATGAGAAGGAGTTATCCCCTCTCAAGTTGTGTGTTAGCGATCGGTCTTAAGTGTTGCTTTAATCTTGGCGTTTCGTTTCATAGCCACCGTTCCACCTTATCGTCGCTCCACCGTATCGCCCTTTGGCCGTCCGCCGTCCGCCGCCCAGCCATAGCCACTCCCACTACGGATATAGTCAAAAAGGGCAGATAACCTCTGGTGGTGAGAAAAGGATTTGGGCGCTGATCGATTAGAACGAGTGGAAAAAAATTAGAAATAGAAAAAACAGCGACGTTACACCATAAGGTGAGAGTAGTTGCAATGAGTGACCATCCATGTACTTGGCGATTCATATGAATCGCTAAGTAACTCGTGATTTTATTAAGACTATAATTATAAGACTAAAATGAGGTTAAAGGAGGGAGAGGATTAGGGTTTTGGGGGTAATTGTTGTGAGAGATCATAATATAAATGAATAGGTCAAACTGGATACCGACAATTGCATCGTTCATTTATTTTTCTTTACGCTAGTCGCAGATGGAGTCGTACCTATTGGGGGGGGGGGGGGGGT
>Ga0307507_10004567_pt1 | contig 24287 bp, 12 predicted proteins | sample 7_EM_MG_FD_207223 | JGI IMG/M metagenome (GOLD analysis project Ga0307507, IMG submission 207223) | Populus trichocarpa ectomycorrhiza microbial communities from riparian zone in the Pacific Northwest, United States - 7_EM | ecosystem: Host-associated > Plants > Roots > Unclassified | place...
ACCACGTAACCTTTGTCCATATATTCCAACACTGGCAACTCTTTCTTTACGCCACTATTGAGGGATTGTAGCTGCCGCAGGCGCCAGCAGATTCGAGAGGGAAGAGGATGGGGAGCGCGCTGGCGTTGTAGGCGCGCTGTTGACGTGATTTCGACGTGGTAGGGTGTCGAGCTTAAATAGGGTGCTCTTCTGGAGCTAATTGCTTGCCCGGTGGGAAGCTGGGTATTTAGATGCTGCTAATGCTGCTAGGTTGCTGGGTTGCTGCTGGAGCTGCTGGGTATTTGGGTATTGGATGCTGCGATTGCTGCTGGATTGTGGGATGCTGCCGAGGCTGCTGGATTATTGGGTATTGGGTGCCGCTGACGCTGCTAGGTTGCTGTAAGGCTGGAGTACTGCACGGGGCTGTTGGGTATTGGTTTGTATGCTAAGACGCGTACTGGAGAGTGGTTTGCTGCTGAGGTGCGTTGCTACGCTGGGGTACTGCATAAAGCTGTTGGGTAATTGGATGTTGGGTGCTGTCAAAGCTGGTGTGCTGTGTACGGCTAGAGCGCTGCCGTAGTACTGCTGGGGTAGCTGCTGCTGGGGTACTGCCCGAGGGCTGTTGGACGTTGGATGCTGTCAAAGCTGGGGGTACTGGCACTCAGTAAAGAGGTCGTACTGGGGGTTGATTTGCGTGCTGTAGAATGTCTTGTGCGTTGCGTATTTGTCGTATATTCTAAGCTGCTGGGGTTGGGTGCTGCCGGAACTGCTGGGTGCTGGTTTTGCTGCTAGGTACGGAATGCTGCTTGCGATCGAACGAAGCTGCTGGGGCGGCAGTGAACCTTGTTGCTCTATAGCCAACCGGTGAGGTTGACCATTGATCAATGTCGGTAACACCTAAGTGCACTTGATTGGCCTATTAACTGATGGATTTGTTCTTGTCTAATAGGTACAGAAAGCAAAGGATCGTAAGGATCGCGGTGCCTAAGTAGGGGGCTGATGAGTCATCATAAGGATGACTAATCAGAGACACGACGACGACACGTCGACGACACGTAACCACGTAACTTCTGTCCATATATTCCGACAAATAGAAAATAGAAATTAATAAGCTAATGGAATATAAATATATAAATAATATATATATAATAGATATAATAAAAGCAATTTAAATAGGAAAGTGATAGTATAAAGATATTATACTTGCTAAATACGAAATTTAAAATAATTTATTGTACTATTAATAGAAGATAGTAGTTCCAAATTCCAAACCTTTATAATTTAAGATACTTAAATTTATATATAACTTCCTTATAGTAGGGCATTCTAGCTATATAAAGATATATAAGATTATCTAATAAATATACTACGGCCTATAATATATAACTATAACCAAATAGGGATATAAGGGTCATAGGGGATATGTTATGGGACACCTCCGTGACACCTTACACATGTCTACCTGTTTCCACCTGTTTCCACCGACGCAGCAAGAAGAGACCGACCACGACAAGACAGTAATTTGCCGGCAATCTACGGCAATCTGACGGCAATTTGCCGCATTCTGCCATATTCTGCCAAGTCCACTAAATCCTGCCAAGTTCTGCCAGGACCACGACTCGAATCCTATTCTGCTCCGTGCATGTGTTAACTAAGTAACCAAGTTCACAATATATACTCTTTCTCCCCGTTTCCTTATCTTCTCTCCTTACGCAACATTTTAACTTTATTACACAGTTTATATATATAGCTTAATAATATCTACTTCGCTATATATTATTACCACTTATACTTACTCCGTGACACTACATTGCGTTAAAAAAAAAAAAACCCCTATACTCCACCCTACACCGTTTAAAATGCAGAACGACCTTAAAGCCCCTATAATAGCCGCTAACATTATGTCCATACTCTAGGAACAATTAGCAGATATATAAAAGTCCTTTATAGATGCCCTTGTATAAAACTAAGCTGCTATAGCTTAACAGCAAGCTAAATAAGAAGTACGGCACTAGAAAACAATTAAGGCCCTCTAAGAAGAAATCAGCACCCTTAAGACGCCCACGCTAAGCCCTTAAGACCAGTCACCATTACTAGAAGCCAATACGCGGAACACGAGCCCTAAACCAGCAATAGTTATCCCACTAGTAGAACCGACTACTGCACTGCAATAATCTAAACAATTACTAGACCCTTTAATATTTACTAGTAAATAATAAGAACTCTAATTATTCCTAAGCCGGCTTAAAAATAAGCTAACTGGTAATGCTAACTACTACCCAACCAAAGCTAACTAACTCTATTATGCCCTAAGTTAACTAGGAGGAGATGCAGCTAACCTTATTAAACCTCTTTAACTGAACTTAGTACTAAGTCTAATTGTACTTCTTAAAGCCATATATAGTAACCTAAACCGCTAAGCTACTACTTAGAGAAAGATAAACTACATAACTTAAGGAATAAAAAGCTTTCTAGTATACTTCTCTAAATTTAACCGTTACATAAAGGAAATAGGCTGGAATGACTCCGCACTAATTAACAGCCTTATTAAATCCCTAAGTCCTAAACTAAAAACCTCCCTAATAGGTGTAGACCTACCAGGAGCCCTTAACGCCTGCGCAAACATTATTAATAAATGGTATAATAATATACTACGCCTGACACTAAAGTCCACTCCTTAATACAATATAACAGCCCCGTAAATGTCTACTAAGTTATTATCTCAGCCTAAGCACCCTAACGCCATAGATATTGATATAGGGACCCTAGAATATGCTTTACTAGGGTCCCCTAAATAAGAATAATATATTAAGCTAGGCCTTTGCTTTAAATACAGAAGCAAGGAATATATCTTAAGATACTACTCCGTCCCTATACCCTAACACGACTTATAAACAGCTAATACTAACAACTGTTTACCGCATTAATCCTCCAGTTACCGTCCCTAATCTTTACCTAATTCCAGCCCTATATCTAGTAAGCACCACTTATAAGGATAAAGTTATAACTAATGTTCTGTAGGAACCCCTTCCTACTTGCCACTAAAAGGTGTATCCTAGAGTTAAGTCGCTCTCTAGGACAGCTATGTTATAGGATCTTATTAAACGCATTAGATATTACAAACCCTAACTTTTAGGATTGTAGTATAACCGTTAACTGCTATCTTTAGCAGAAAAGTTAATAGGCTAATGCTTGAGTCCTAATTAAAACAGGAGCTAGCGGTATAGGATTTATTAATAAGACCTTTATATAAGACAATAAGTTTACCCTGATACCCCTTAACCGGCATATTAACGTATTTAGATTTAATGGCAAATGCACTGTCTTAGGCCGTATTACTTATATAGCGGCCCTAAGACTCTAATACCTGGACTACAAAGAATTAATTAAGCTCTTTATGACTAACCTAGGTCACCTAGTAATCCTTAGACAACCCTAGATAAAGCTATATAAGGTAACTATTAATTAGGACAACCTTAAGCTTCTATTTACCGCCTCCCATTATAAGTAGAAGTGTTTTATAACTTACTGCTTAAACTCTAAACTAAAATCTAAAAAATCCACCAGGATCCACTAGTCTAAAATTTCCACCGATGTCCACCCTATACCCAAAAAGTCCACCCAATTCCACCTATCTAAGAATTCCACCGAATTCCACCTACCTAAGAACTCCACTGAATTCCACTAATATGAGATTTCCACTGACGTCCACCGAGAACCTAAAAATAATATACAACCACATAAACTGACTCCGACCGCTGTACCCTAAACTAAGTAGAAGCTTAACATACAAAGGTACCAGAAAAACTGGTATTCTACTATAAAAAAGATACTTAAAGAACCCGAATCTAAATCTAATACCAACTCTGTACCTAATACTAAACCTAAAACTATGTAAGAAACTAAGGATAATCTAAGCCCGCTCGACACCTTAGATATCTATATAATTAGAGCTACTCTGTTAATATAACTTGCTAGGAAACCTAAATACACGATCTTCGCCGTTACAATGGCCGATATTGAGAAGGCCTTAGCACTAAAGAAGCACACTGACCCCGCCATAAAAGTACCAGTAGAATACTATAATTATCTAGATATATTCTTATGAAAGGAAGCCAATAAGCTACTAGAACGCCGTCTATATAATTATGAGATTGTAGTTAAAGAAGGAAAATATCCTGGATTTGGACCCTTATATAGAATGTCCTAAAATAAACTCTAGGTACTACGGAAGTACTTGGACGAACATCTAGATAAAGGATTTATTAGAGCAAGTTCTTTACCTATAGCCGCACCAGTAATCTTTATTAAGAAACCTAGCGGCGGTCTGCGCTTCTGCGTAGACTACTAAGCTCTTAATGCTGTTACTGTTAAGAACCAATACTTAATCCTATTAATCCAAGAAATACTAAACTAATTAAGTAAGGCTCGCTTCTATACAAAGCTTGATATTATCTATATATTTAACCGCCTCCGTATTGCAAAAGGAGATAAATGGCTTACTGTATTTCGTACTTGATATGGATTATTTAAATACTTAGTAATGCCATTCGGCCTTATAAACGCCCCAAGTTTATTCTAACACTTTGTAAATAACACCCTACGCCTATACCTAGACGTCTTTTATACTGCTTATATTAATGACATCTTAATATATAGCAATAATCTGGCTAAACACTAAAAATATATTAAACTAGTCCTGCAAGCCTTGCGCGGAGCCAGCTTATAATTAGATATAGATAAATGCAAGTTCTATAAAATGGAAGTTCTATACCTTAAACTTGTTATTTCCACAAATAGCGTACAAATGGACCCTAAGAAAGTTGAAGCAATTATAAACTGGCAAGAACCTAAGAACGTTAAGGACGTAAGGGCCTTTATAGGCTTCGCCAACTTCTATTAATGGTTTATTAACAACTTCTCCGCCTTAGTTTTATCCCTTACGGCCTTAACCTAAAAGGATAAAGCCTTTGTCTTTAATAAGGAATGTAAGAAGGCCTTTGCTTATCTAAAGGTTATATTTACTACTGCACCTATACTCTAATACTTTAACCTAGACTAAATGAGTATTATAGAAGCTAACTTATCTGATTATGTTACTAAAGGCATTCTGTCTTAATATAATAAGGAAGGAGTATTGCACCCTATAGCATACTTTTTGAAATAACTAAGCCCAGCTAAATGCAATTACGAGATCTATGATAAGGAATTGCTAGCTATTATTAGATGCTTTAAGCAATAGTGACCAGAACTAGAAGGAGCTGGATTTCTAATTAAAGTTCTTAGTGACTATAAGAACCTATAGTACTTCATAACCACAAAACAGCTGAGCCACTATTAAGCCCACTGGTTAGAATATCTGTCCTAATTTTGATTCTTAATTATATACCACTTAGGCGTTTAAGGCCAGAAGCCTAATACCCTAACCTGACGTTTATAGGACGCACCAGCTTAAGAAGAAGTGTACTCCTACTATAATCAGACCCTACTCCGCCCTAAGCTATTTAAACCTCCTGCTAAAGATCTTACGGTATATGTCCTTATGACCAATTAAACTATTAAACAGATTATAGTTGATAAATATCTAAACAATAAATTTATCTAAGAGACGCTTAAGCTAATTTAAGATGGTATTAGACGCTCTAAAAAGATTTCTCTAAGTAAATATAAAGCCTGTGGAAACTGCTTGTACTACTAGAACTACCTAGTTGTCCCTAATTACAATAAACTTAAGCTTAAGCTTCTTAAATACATATACGATCTACTAGTAGCCGGCCACCTAGGCTGAGGAAAAACCCTAAAACTACTCTAATAGGAGTACTACTGGCCAAATATGCATAATATGATACGGAAGTACGTCTCTAGCTGCTATACCTGCTAATAAGCCAAAGCTTTACATAAGACGTATAACGGCTTCCTAAAACTACTACCTGTTTCAGACCGAAGATAGAAGGATATCTTAATTAACTTCGTTATTGACCTCCCCGTAAGTAAAGGCTGTATAAATATTATAGTAGTTATAGACTAACTATCTAAGATAAGACACTTGATTGCCTGCCCTAATATATTAACACCTACTATTGCCTAACTATTTTTGGATTATATATGGAAACTTCACAAACTCCCTAAAACAATCGTCTCCAATAGAGGTCGCTAGTTTATCTTAGTGTTCTAGAAAGAACTAACTACCTAACTCTATATTAAAGCACTATTATCTACAGCATATTACCTAGAAACAGATGGTTAAACAGAACGTGCAAATGCTATAATGGAACAGTATATTTGGATATACACATTATATTTATAGGACGACTGGATAGACTGGCTTATATTTGCTAAGTTTACTATAAATAACTCCGTCTTAGAAACCACAAAGGTCTCCCTATTTCTAGCTAATTACGGCCAGCACCCGCAAATAGGTTTTAAACCCTTTAGTAATGTTCCTTGCCTAGCCTATCAGGCCTTATAAGTTATAAAAGTAAATAAATTTGTAAAGAAGATAGAAGAACTATAAGAGTTCCTTACTAACGAAATAATATAGGCCCAGTCTGTCTATAAAGCCGCAGTAAATAAGAACCAAACCCTAGCACCAGCCTACTAAATAGGTAACTTTGTCTGGCTAAATGCAAGAAATCTAAATATAAAATAACCTACTAAGAAACTTAATTAGAAGAACGCCGGCCCTTATAAGGTTAAAAAAGTTGTCTTTCCTTATGCCTACCAACTAAAGCTCCCTAATACGGTTAAAATCCACCCTATATTCCATACGTTAGTCCTCTGCCCTGCCGTCCCTATATTGGACGCCCTGCCTAGACAGATCTAAGACCCTTCCCTACCAGTCAAAGTAGATAGTAAGGACGAGTACCTTGTTAAAAGAGTTAATAATATTAAGTATAATAAACGGAAATATAAGTATATATACCTTATGAAATGGAGAGGCTTTATTAAGCCCTTATGGGAACCCATTAACTCTATAGGACTTATATAAGCCACAGAAGACTTTTATAAACTCCACCTAGAACTACCACAGCCCCATCTCGCAGAAGCTTAAGTTTAAAAGGGGGGTACTATCATAGGACACTCCGTAATACCTTACACACGTCCACCTGTTTTTATCTATTTCCACCAACACAGCAAGAAGAGACCAACCATGACGAGACGGCAATTTGCTGGCAATCTACGGCAATCTAATAGCAATTTGCCGCATTCTGCCATATTCTACCAAGTCCACTAAATCCTGCCAAGTTCTGCCAGGACCACAACTCGAATCCTATTCTGCTCCGTGCACGTGTTGACTAAGCAACTAAGTTCACGATATATACCCTTTCTCCCTATTTCCTTACCTTCTCTCCTCACGCAATGTCTTAACTTTATCACACAGTTTATATACATAGCTTAATAATATCTACTTCGCTATATATTATCACCACTTGTACTCACTCCGTAACAGGATATAAGGGAGAGGGCGCCTTATAGGAAGACTCCTATAGACAGCTATAGCAAGCTTAAAACTAGGACAATTAAGAATTAGACTTAATGCGGCAAATATAACATTTACAGCTAACCTATAAAGGGCATATAGCCAACTAGTAAGATTAGGGGAAGAACTAGAGATAATAACAGATTTAGATATAGAAGCGCTAGTAGGAATACAAGACATAGAAATGGAAAGCTCTATATAAAATAAGTAGCGACTAGGGTGCAGATACAAGAGATAGAAGCTCTGAAAATCCTAGAGAAAGTAGAAATAGAAGAAGCGAAGAATAAAGGAGAGATAAAGGACCCTCACCAGGGGTCCGCCGCCTATCCATTATATAGTATAACTACGGCAATACAAACCACCGTCTTGCAAGGCCCCTACTAGACAGTCTAGACCCAGAGAAACACTATATCCTTGCTATATAAGAGCCGTATTATAATACCTATATATAATTAATATACTGCCCCTAAGGATTTTAGCTCCTATACGAACCAAAAGCAGCTATACGCGTATACTTTATAATTAGCAAGGCTATTAGCCTGTCCTTATAATTATAGCAGGCAGTTAACTTAGATATTATAGTTATAACAATCTAGATATATAGGGGTCCGGTATAAATTATTAATGTATATAACCTTAGGGTTAAAGGGGTCCCATAAATAGAGAACATTATATTAGTAATAAGCTTACTAAAAACCAAAGGTATAGAGTTTATCCTATTAGGAGATATAAACCTCTACTACCCGTAGTAGGGGGTATCTATATTGCTACTAAATAATAGGTAGAGTGCCTACTAAGAGCTATAGACATCTAGGGCCTTAAACTAGCTACCCCCCTAAAAGCAATTATATGGCAATAAGGCACCGCTAGAAGTATAATTAACCTTATATTTATAGACGAAGGCCTATACCAGAGACTTAAAAAATGTAACCCTAAAGAAGAATAGGCACTTGCCCTAGACTATATTCCTATCCAGATACAGCTAGACCTGGATATTAAGGCGCAACTAAATAGTAAAAGATACGTAATAAGGAAGCTTAAGATAGACAGCTTCCTTAATATAGTTAAACAACAACTTTAAGATCTAGAAAAAATCCACCCAATACTAAATAAGCAAGGCCTATTAGCTACCCCTAAGGAAATTAACCAAAGACTAGAAAGGATCTAGGTAGCGATTAAAAATGGGCTAAAAGAGTACTACCTGGTCTTATAACTAGGCCCCTACGCGCAATACGCATAGTCCGCATAATACGCGGTTCTTATTACCAGCCAATAATGAGTAAGAAGGAAATATATAAGCAGCTATAACCTTAAAGATAAGAGACAATATAAAGACATAAGAAACTAGTTAAAGAATACCCTAAAAAAAGAAGTAAGGAATAGCTGGGGATGGTTTATAGATAAATATACTTTTAACCTGAGCCTCCCCCATAATAAGGGCCTTTAGGCTATAGTAAAATGGGTAAAGAAAAAGGCAGGGCGCCTGGTAGAAGACTTATACCTACTACCCCTATAAAGGGCAGGGGAGTTATAGGCTACTAATAACAATAATAAGAAGGTAAAGATCCTTATAGAAAGGTTCTTCCCCTAACCAGCTCTAGTAGACCTCAGTAACATTATAGGTAAAACACTAGTAACTCGCCTATAGGTTAACAGCGATATAATAACAGAGGAAATGGCCAGAACTATTAGCCGCCTTTTAAACAATATAGCACTAGGACCAGATGGGATACTAAATAAGGCCTTAAAGACCTATAGCCTACTTATAGCACCTTAGCTTATAGATATAGCTAGAGCATGCTTTGCTATAGGCTACTACTCGCAACTTAAAAGATTTATAACAACGGTTGTCCTATAAAAAGAAGGTAAAGTAGATTACTTAATCCTAGAAAGCTACCGCCCTATTGCCTTAGAAAACACCCTTAGTAAGATCTTAAAAAGGGTAATAGCGGACCATATAGCAGATACGGCCGAGGAACACGCCCTATTACTATAAAGTTAAATAGGGGCAAGAAAGAACCGCTTAATACTATTAGCACTTAAATTACTCGCCGCCACTATTAAATCTATATAGGCGATGCAAAGGGACTTTATAGTGTTAATACTTAGCCTAAATATTAGTAGTGCCTATAATAACATACCCTATAAGCGCCTCCTATATATCCTTAGGGCAAAGGGCTTCCTAGAATAGATTATATAATTTATTTAAGGGTTTATAGGCTAGAAAGAAACATTGCTAGTCTTTAGCAGATACTAGAGCCCCCTTATTATAGTTATAACAGAAATACTATAAGGTTTACCCCTCTTACCTATACTCTTCCTTTTCTTTATAAGAAACCTACTTAAGTCCTTTAAGGAAGGGGCGACCTAGGGGATAGGCTTTATTAATAATATAAACCTAATTATATATGGGCTAATAGCCGTAGAGAACTATAGAATACTAAAAAAAGCCTATAATACCTATATAGAATGGGCAAGACGATATAGAGTTTAATTCTTACTAGAGAAATACTAGCTAATCTATTTTATAAGAAAACGTAACCAATTTATAGATCTCTAGTATATAATTTATATTTAAGGCTTTAGGGGCTAACTGGTTTAAGGCCTAAGGGTATTAGGAGTATGGGTAGACAGTAAGCTATAGTAGAGCGTATATACATTATAAGCGGCCTATAAGGGCCAAGCGCAGTATATCGCAATGTTTAGAATTATTAATTTTATATAGGGTCCATGCTTTTAGAGGTTACGCCTATTATACTCAGCAGTTATCTAGCTAACTATAATATATAGATCCAGTATTTGGGCCATAGGAGAAACTGAAAAAGGCCCCCCTAAATTACTCCTTAAACTACTCTAAAAGGTCTAAATAGTCTGCCTCTAAAGTATAATAGGCGGGTATAAGCGAACGGCTATAGTACTGCTTAAGAAGGAAGCTAATACCCCCCCCTATAATTATATATTAAAGCCGCTATAATATAAAGGGCGTAAAAGGAGCGTAACTCTAATATTATAAAGTATATTAAGACACGCCTAAATAAACTATAGAGGGACCCTAGGGTGCCCTATAGGAGAGCTAATTAATAAACCTAAAGCAGGGAAAATATATTAGAGAAATAGGTAGAAAAAGTAGAAGAAGAATAGTACTGTATTAGGGCCTAGGCCTATATAGAGGAGGAAGGGAGACGTATAAGAGACCAGTAAAGGTAATAGTAAGAAAGAGAAAGGAGCTAAAGTAGAGCATAAAAAAGTACTAAAAAACCATTTATTGTATTATAATACTAGTTAGACTAACACTAGAAAGGTGTATAGGAGTTAAAGGTACAAAGGCTGTCTTAGGTAAGAGGAACCTAGGCCGCAGTATAGTTAATACTATAGGGGGTAAACACCTAAGGGCTCTAAAAAGGCCTAATAAAGGTAGAAAATATAATAGTAACACTTCTAAGAATAGGAATAATAGGACTAAAAGATTGGCTCTACTGGGTAAGTGTCCTAGTAGGCAGCCTAAGATGCAAATACGGTTGGCTAAGACAGACACCAAAATATATAATACTATTACGCCCCTTACACACTAACCAAGAAGTAATGCTTTTAGTAGCTAGTATAGAGAACTATAATACACTGCTCTTAATATAAAAAGGTCTTAAGGCGGTTACCCAGTAGCTTATTAGCTAAAATAAACTAAACCAGTTCCAGGTTGCAAAGGAAATGGTAATAAAAGGTAAAGGGGTAAGTACCAGGCGCCCCCTAATAACTCTATAGTAGTAGAGTAAGTTCGCAATACTAGCGCGTCCATAGGCTTGTTACAGTAGCAGTAGTTCCTAAAGAGGTCAAAAAGTAAGGTAGTAGAGCACCATAGGTGTCTTGTAAGCGCTATATAGGCAAGTCCTAAAAGGCGGGGAGACGGATTACGGGGTTTTCTTATATAGAGTTTTCTCCCTATATGTATATAAGGAGTAGTCCGCGTAGGCCTAATAGGAATCCAAATCGGACGTTAAGTAATAAATTATTAATTAATATACGACTATATATAAAAGTACGTCTAAGTATATAGAATATGCGTACGTTAGGAAAAAATTCACCAGTATTTAATTTTACTTTTCTGCCATTTTAGCATTTCCTAGTATTTCCTAGCATTTTCTAGCATTTCTTAGCATTTTCTAGCATTTTCTAGCATTTATAATTAAGCATTAGCATTTAGTTGCTAAATGCTGTATTTATAATTAAATCTTAGTATTTAGCTACTAAGTGCTAACTATAAGATTACTAGTATAAGGGGACTTTGTAGATAAGGGGCTATAAGGACATAATTGTGGAATAGGATAGATTAGTAAAAGAGACAAATCCTTAAGGAGGTAAGGCCTTTGGGATCGTGGAGACTATATACTATAGGTATATGCCTCTGGCACATAACCAGCAACTAACTAAGGGGCGTTTAAAGGTTGTCCTAAGGACAACCTAAGGTGACCGTAATAATATCCCTTATATTACCCCCCCCCCCCCTTTTTGCAGTTGGCCCCTAATTGCTATTACCTTATAGTAGGGAGATTATAAGGGCTTATACCAGAAGGGGTTTGGAGAGATATTAGAGAGATATTAGTATACTGCTATATATTATCTATCTATTTAACCCCTACTTTAAACATCTAAAAAACCTTAATAAGGAAAAAACATAACTAGAGAAAAGATATAAGGATTACTAGGAGACCTATTAGAGGCCTATTAGAAGCATGCTAGTGACTACCTAGGTTAATATAGAGATTTTTATACAACTCTATTTCTAAGCCTTTATGCCGGTCTGTAATTAATTACGGATATTATAGGCAATTTAGTATTTTAGTATAGTTCCGTAGAACTTTTTAGTATGGGATTTAACATATAAAGCCTTGGCTTGCCGTTGTTTTTAACTAGTAAGATATTAATCTATAATCCTTTCTTATTCTTATAGTCCTAAATTATATTTTGGTGTAGCTCTACTGCCTAGTAAATAGAAGGGATACTTTATAATAGCGCCTCTAGCTATTATACGGTTGTTAAAAATGTCTATAACGTTGTTTTTTAATACCATAGTGTCACGATAACGATATATCACATGCGAACGCTAGATGAACAAGCATTAGATTCGTAGAATTGATAGCTACATACGGCTGTCGTGGAAACTTAAGAGGATTGCTAGAAAGCTCAACAAGAATGCAGCTGCGGGCGAATCTATATAGGGGCAATCGGGGCGGATAAACTATCTGCCAAGCGATATTAAATAAGGAAAGGAAAGCTTACCTCAGCAAGCTTAGACGTAATTCTATTGGTGCGGATTTTCAATCGGTCCGCAAGCTAACTAACTACATTTGTGCGAAACCACCAGAATTATGTCTAAGCCACATTTCCAAAGTTTCTTAGATTTCCGACGAAATCCGCGTTGCAAAGATTACGGATATTGAAATAACTCAACACTAGGACTTTATATCATTCCCCAAAGTTGATCAATTATATAACAAAATGTAGGCTTTTAGAATATATTATTTTTATTACTTAGGTATTTTTAGGTCTTGTGATTATTTTTATTAAAAAAAAACGCGTTATTAGCAATTCTATAACTATATATAACTTTATTAAACGCTAGCTAATATATATTAAACCCCTATAGATCCATAATAGCCACCCTAAAGAACCTATTATAGCCTGGCGGATATATAGCGTCAGCATTATAGCGTGTAATATCCACTAAAACCTTATTACGCGCTAACTACTAAGCCACAGATATCTAGGTAAATCTACTATATACTAGCACCAAAACCCACTAGGCAGAGAGGGAGGAAGTTAAATAAGGTACTAGAACAGCCGCGACCGTATTAGGTATTAGATAATCAGACTTAGAGGAGTTATAGAATAGACTAAAAGCGACGGCTATAGGACCTTCAAGATCAGCTTCTTGCGCTTCGCGGAGAGAGCAAGGCCCGGCAGCTAAGCAAGGTTAATAAGGCTATTGCTTTTTTATATCCATATCACGGACGTGCGGAGCAGCTTGAAGCCCTTAGGTGGCTACTATTTAAGAAAAAAGATATAATACTTATTATAAGAACCTTATTTAGCAAGAGTATAATAATGTAAGTAATGCTATGTCTTCTTCAGGCCTTAGTGGTAATTATTATCTTGCCACTTAATGCAATTAGTGCGGAGTAGAAGGTAAAGATTAAGGAGCTTCCTAAAACAAGACTGGTTTACGTATACGCCAAGATAATATCTATATATCTTTTACAGGAAATCCGCATTAGAGTATATACCCATATTTTAATATTGTTGGAACTATTGGTTGGTAAAAGGTTCTATAAGACTCTTACTAACCCTACCTTTTATACGCATGTTGGCTTAGTAGTAATTAATAAGGTACACCTTGTGGCCAATTAGGGGGGTTTATTCCGGAGTTTATATACACAGCTATAGAAAGTGCGGTCGTTATTAGGGCGGAGGCCTTGGTTTGCTTATACTGCAACGCTTAATAATATAATGTTTAAGATTATTAAAGAGTTGGCAGGCTTTCAAAATAATATTAATATAGTGCGGACATCAATTAACCGGCCAGATCTATTAATTATTAAAGAATATATTAAGTAAGAAAGTAAGAAGTCCTTTAAGAGCTTATACTTTGTTATAGACTATGCGTATACCGCTATATCTGCTAAGTAGGGAATCTAATACACGCTAACTCCCCACTGGATCCCAAAGATAATTATCTTTCTTAATTTAAAGGACCTGATATTACTAGGGAGGGATACAATTTATTTATAGTTAATATATTATGGGTACCAGGAAGCGCAGGCTAGAAGAGCTGTTTAGCTTTATTATATATTATTAGCTATTGCGGATAAAGACAGACTATATAAGGAGTTAAGAAAACCTAACTCTAAAATCCGTATTCTGCTCTTCTCTAACGCGCTTACTTATAGCGCTGATATTCCTGATTTTAACTATATCGCGTAGTATTACATACACAGAGACAAGTCCATTAATATAATATAGCAACGACTTGGACGTGGTGCTCGTGGTAGTGGTTAAAAAGGTAAGGCAATATTTCTAATTAAGGATTGGTATAAAGGTCCGCGTAAGGATATTACTGGGCCAGCCAAAAATCGCGGTTATACTAGTAGAGCCTTTTAATCTCAGCCAAGTTAACTTAGCCGCGAATATTGTGTTAAGCGATAGGTGTTACAAGAGGACAAAGCTGCTAATTTTACTAGCGATATATCTTTAAGAGTGTCCGTGTGCAGTAATGCTAATTCTAATATATCCGCATCTAATATAGGACAAGAGCTTAGTCTAGGTGGAACATCCGTAGTTTTACCTATAGATATTCTACTAAAGAAGCCAGCGCGGCGCCCAAAGACTAAAGCTAAGAAAAGAGCAGCTCTCTCCCATTATATATATGCTCTTGTGAATAAGAAAAAGGGCTGCTTATAAAAAATTATATTAGAGAACTATAAGGAGCAGTCTCCGTCCACTAGTGGCTAGGGTTATTGCTCTAACTATAATCCTACTTTACGGGCTTTTAAAGAGTTTGATATCCACAAGCTATATATAAAGGGGATTCCAAGGAAGATGCAATAAAAGGCCTTTGCCATAAGTATAAAAAACTGGTTCTATAACTAGATAGAGAAGAAATATTAGCACGCTATTTAGAATCTGACCTTAAGCTATATTATATCCGATAAGCAAATTACCACTCTTTATAGCTGCGCCTAGTATATAACTAGCTATAAGGCACTTAAGAAAAACCTACCTAATTAGAATTGTGGTTAGCTTGGTAATAATCTAGATAAGTTTATTACCTTTATTTAAAAGGAGGTAGAAAAGGTAAATTAGGCAGAGAGCTAGCTATTAGCATTAGCAAGTAAATTAAAAGATAATATAGAGCGGATATTACCACGGTCTAGGGTAGCGGAGAGGTATATAGTATTGGCAGCTTAAAGTCTGTAAACACAAGTAGCCTAGCTACCTTAATTGATATCCGCCGAAAATCCGTATATAGGGCTGTTAATACTATTACCTTCTTAGCCTATATCTAGTAGGAACGCGTAGCTGGCCAGCCTAAACTCTAGCTAGTAGAATACCTCTAGGCCAAGTATACCAAAGCCCTATAACAGATATTAGTCCTAGCAACGCGACGGTTAGGTCCAGTTTTTAATATAGGGTGGATATCCAGGATTTTAAAGTTAGGCCAGGTATTAAGAGCCCTAGGGTAATAATTAGCATTAGTTGTTATCTAGTATTAAGTATCGGCCTCTTGGATATTAGGGTCTATACTATAATAATAAACATTAACTCCCTACAGCTCTAGGATATCCAAGTCTATACTATAGCATTAGAAACCAGTCTCTAGGGCAGGCTTAGTATTATAGCTTATAAGGCAGCTCCGTATCTTAACTTTTAGAACAATCCGGATATTAAAGCTTATAGCGTAGCATTAGGTCTCAGCCCTTAGAGTAATCTAGATATTAGAGCTTACAGCAGAGCATTAAATCTAAATTTTTAGGGCAGTCTGAGTATTAGAGCTTATAGTATAATACTAAGTTTTAACTTTTAGATAAGCCTAAGGTTTAATATTCGTAACACAGCACTGGATCTCTAATTACAAAAAATTCTAAAGTTTAAGATTTGCAACGTAGTACCAGTTCCCAGGTAGTAGGAAATCTGGAAATTTAGAGTTTACAACGCAGTATTAGATCTCCGCTCCTAAAAAATCCTAAGGCTTAGGATTTAAGTTATAATACTAGATCTCCGCTCCTAGGAAACTCTAAGGCTTAGGGTTTGTAGGCTAATACTTAATCTCCGCCCTCTAAACTAGGCGCAGTTTAGAATTCATATACTAATGCTTAATCCCCGCCTTCTAAATTGGGTGTAGCTTAGAATTTATAGTCTAATGTTTAATCTCCGCTTTTTAAACTAAGTATAGCTTAGAACCTACAGCCTAGTGCTTAATCTCCGCCCTCGGTTTTGGATATAACGCAGCTTTAGTAGGTTAGTATTTAATATTCCTTGGCGTTCCACTTATTTGTTAACTTAACTAGGACTAGGGCAGAGCTCTAATTAATATCTAGGTATTAAGTGTCGATCTCTATATACACATTTAAATAGTCTATTAAATTTTTATCTAAAAAGACACTAAGGTTTATACCTAAAGCTCCTAAAACCTACAGAACCTATATTATATTAGCTATTCAGTTTAAGTATCTTATAATTCTTGTAACTAAATATCATCTATTCTTCTTAGGCTACTATGCCTTAAGACTCTTAGCCAATATTAGATCCGCCTCACAGTAAGAGAAAACAAAAGGACGTATCTACACACTTTAAAAGTAAGAAATCCGCTCACTAAGTAAACCCGATACCCGCTTATAACCATTCTTTAGCACCTTAATTAAGCGGTGATTCTATATCAATGTTACTTTATAAGTCAACTAGACGGCGCCTACTTACCTTAATTAGTAGTAACTTAACTATAAAGGATTTGCGCGCTACAAATAAGCGTTTATAAGGCGGTTAATATTTACTAAGGTAAGTTACCATAGTAATTACTTATTAGTAAGCTAATTTAATAAAATTGGTAGTATAGATATTTACCTTTAATTAACCTCCACACCTTCCACCTTACAGGATCGTACCGCAAACTTTATTATTATTATTTTATCTACTGTCCATTAGCATACTACTATCTATAATGCCTTCTTTTATACCTCTAAATATGTTTGATAGCTATTTAGTTAACGAACTTAATATGCGCGACGTTAATAATAAAATAATTAAAAACGCTTTTAAGGACGCCCTTTCTTTTACTAATCCTTTAGCGTCTCTGCCTAGAGAGTTAGCTTTCTAATACTAAATTATACCTGTAGCTAATATAATTTTAGGAAATATATACTAAAACACTCTTTATTAGATCTAGCAGAGCACCATAATAAGGCTATTACAAAAACCGCTAGAAATCCGCTTACCTTTTCACTGCCTAGCTCTTTGCCGCCTACTTCTTTGCCGCCTGCCTCTTCGCTGCCTGCTGCTTCTAAAAAGTTTAATCGTTATCGTGCTTCTACTTCTCTTAAGAGGCAGGCTGATAGAATTACTGCGCAAAATGTTTAGTATAAGATAGCCTTTAAATTGTATATATTAACTATACTATTTTAGTGTCTTATCTACTAATTTACCTCTCATAGTAACCTAACAGAAATGTTGGAGATTTTAGATAACGATAAAGAGAGTAATTTTGATGATGCCGACTCTCCTAAAAGCCCTTCTCTATCCTCTTACAATCCCCGCAGCCCTCGCAAGCTCCGCAGTATGTAGATGGCCTAAGCTATAACATCTAATATTGATATAAACGAGCGCCTTCCTATTTAAGTGCTATTAGCAAATAAATGGTACACCCCAAAAGCTAGTGCTTGGGAGAATATAAAGGAAGCTCGCTAGCGGATATATACCCATGTCTAGAATATTGAGGGTAGCTCTAGTATACTGCGCAATCCGCTATACACTCTATACGTTAAGCAAGACTATAAATGTCGCGTTTATAAGCAGGACTCTAGACCTCATTTTGGAGGTGCATGCTTAAGATATCGCTTAGGTGGCAGGTTGTGCGAAAAGGTATATGCTATATATGCTAATAGTATACTATTATTCTATCAGCTAACATGTATATAGGATAGTTTACTAAAACTAGAGCCGGTCACACCTTAGCATAAAAAACGTGCATAATTAGCTTCTACTAGTAATCCGGCTGAAACACCTAGTAAGAAGGTATAATATCCGTATTTTAATAATATGGATATTGCTAATATCCATATAGCTTTATACCCATACCATCTCCCCTCTGGAGACCTTCCCTCCCTTAAAGACTCCTACTCTTTTACTAATTCCTGGTACGTCTGGTGCTGCTTTTAGTACTCCCGCTCGCACGGAATCTGTTGGGGTATATTTAGCAATTGCTATTTCCGCGCGCGTTAATATGGTTGGTGAACGGGTAACTAATATAGCGAAAGATGTTTAAGCTATAGACCGCCAGTTAAATAAGTTTGGAGATTCTTTAAGTAAGGTAAAGGATAAGCTTGCGTTCCTAAGGCGTGGTGTTACTGCACTTATATACAACACTGGGTTATCAGATATAGAATTTAAGTAGATATAGGTTAGCTGTTGCTGCGGGTTAGCTATTATTATAGGTTTAGAGTAATAAAATAGTAGTTCTTACCTCTCTACTACTATATATGAATTAAGTCTCTGCCTTGCATTTAATAGATATACTTAATTAATATTATAATATCCGTATAAGCTAGGATAAAGATGTCCGTATAAGCTAGGATAAAGATATCCGCATAAGCTAAGATAAAGGTATTTATATATTCGCACTGCTGATATTTACTAAGGTAAGTCACTATAGCAGCGATTATTTATTAGTGCGCTGTTTTAATAAAATTTATAGATTGGATATTTACCTTAAATTAACCTCTGCACGTCTTCTTCCTCCACTAACCTTCTACCTTATAACACCGCACCGTAAACTTTATCATTATTGTTTTATTTACTGTCCCTTAGCATTATACTGTCTATAATGCCTTTATTTACACCTGTAAACGATATTAATGCGAACAACAGCAGCTAGGTAGTTAAGGAACTTGATATACGCAAAATAAACGAGGATACTATTAAGCACGCTATAGCTACTCTTACTAAGCCTTTAGACTCTATTCCTAAAGAGTAAGCTTTCTAATACTAAATTATGCCTGTAACTAATATGATTTTAGAAAATATGTACCAAAGCGCTCTTTATAGGATTTAGTAGACGACAAAAATATAAATAGAGCGAAATCTACTGAAAATCTGCGCACCTCTTCGCTGCCTACCTTTCTGTTGCCTACATCTTTACCATAGACCACTCTGCCGTCCGCTTCTTCGCCGTTTGCCTCTCTGCTGCCGCCACCTAATGCTTCTAAAAAGAGGCTTAATAAGGCCCGTTTATCTTCTTTTCTTAGAAAGCAGGCTGAAAAGGCTGCTGATATAAATCTAAAGGCTAAGATAGCCATTGAATTGTATATATTAGTTATACTATTTTAATGTCTTATTTACTAATTTACCTCTTATAGTAATCCAATAGAAATATTGGAGATTTTAGATAATAATAAAGAGAGCAATCTTGATAATACTAACTCTCCTAAAAGCCCTTCTCTATCCTCTTATAATCTCCGCAGCCCTTATAATCTCTGTAGCACTATAAATACAAACAAGCGCCTTTCTATCTAAGTGCTGTTAGCGAATAAATGGTATACTCTAAAAGCTAGTGTTTGGGAGAACATAAAGGAAAGTCGCTAGCGGATATTAATATACGTTTAGAATATTAAGGGTAGCTTTGGTAAGCTGTGCAATCTACTATATACTCTATACAAGAAGCATGGCTATAAATGTCGCGTTTACAAGAAGGACTCCAGGCCTTATTTTAGGGGTACGTGCTTAAGATATCATGTGGGTGGTAGGTTGTGCGGAAAGGTATATACTAATAGTATACTATTATTCTATCAGCTAACACGCGTATAGGAAAGTTTACTGAATCTGAAGCCGGTTATACCTTAGGGTAGAAAACGTGCGAAATTAACTTCTACTAATAATCTAGCTAAAACGCCTACTAAGAAGGTATAGTATCTATGTGTTAATAATATGGATATAGCTAATATCCGCATAGCTTTATTCTTGTACCATCCCCGCCCGCGCCACTATGCCTCCCCCCTCTACCAAGACCTCCCCCCCTATTAAGACTCCCACTCGCAGTAGTACACGCGGCCGTAGAGGCACCCGCTCTGCCGCTGCTCCTCCAACTCTTTCACCAATTGCTAGCACGCCGGGTGCTGCTATTACTACTACCGCTTCCACTAGCACGGAATCTGTTAGGGTGTATTTGGTGATTGCTATTTCTGCGCGTATTAATATAGTTTGTGAACAGGTAACTAATATGGCAAAAGATGTTTAAGCTATAAACCGCTAGTTAAATAAGTTTAGAGATTCTCTAAGCGAGATAAAGGATAAGCTTGAGTTTCTAAGGCATAGTGTTACTGCACTTGTATATAATGCTGGGCTATTGGATATCAAATAAGTGGATACAAGTTAGCTATTACTACGGGTTAGCTATTGTTGCGGGTTTATAATAATAAAATAGTAGCCCTTACCTTTTTGCTACTATATATATAGAAATCAAGTCTCCGCCTTACATTCAATAGATATACTTAATTAATATTATAATGTCCGCATAAGCTAAGGTAAAGATATCTATATAAGCTAAGATAAAAGATATCCACATAAGCTAAGATAAAGATATTTATATATCCGCACCACAAAACAGCTAACTGTTATATTATATACTACATACTAAGAAGATTATACGCTGGCTAAAATTAATATTAATAAAAGAACTCGCTTAATATAAAGATAGAAACGTACCATAAGCCTAAGTATTTAAAAGTCCTCTAGTATATTATCTGTAGCCTCATCAAATCCGTCCTTATAAGGGTCGTACAGTAAACCGCTAATATAAGACATCCATATATTAAAATCAGTAATGCCGCCCTGCAAGAGCCGCTTTAATCTAAGTTAAAGAATAGCAGGTGCCTTAAACCCAACATCCCGTATACGCTGACGCATAATTAAGTCCTTAGCAATCATATCTATAAGGGACTGGATATTAACTGTAGGAGACTTAATTGTATGATTAGATATCATCCGCTCACCAAATACGCTCTTAAACTCAGCACAAAGAGGTCCAGTATAGCTTATAGTAAAAACACTCCACCTAAATAGAGAGTCTATTCTAAAGGTTAAGTTTCCGCGTGATTGGAGTAGCTCCTTTAGCTAAAGATTTAGTAGTTTATTAAGTCAATTGGCTTTAAAAAAGCTATTTGGCTCTCTGTAATTATTAATTAACCCATTTGTAAGTATGGCCCACTAAAGTACTAGATTATACGCCTCCGTTATAATTAACCTCTAGAAGTACATTATTTTAGATACATAGTTATTACTCCTCAATCCGGCAAAGTAAAGGCAAAGGCGGGCAATTGCATGCTTTAGAAGGCCGATATCCACATACTTAATAGCGTATTTTAATACTTTATATATTTCAACCACCTATAGATACCGAATATAATTAAAGAACTCCATGTTAACAATCCGAGCGGGCTGGCTTATAGTAGCGGAGCTGGGTTCTATAAGCAATTAATCTATAATCTAAGAACCTCCACAGGCAGAGGTCTGCGGAGGAACCAATTTATTAGCCTTATAGCTGACTTTAGAGCTAAAACCCACTACGCGGATATCCTTAATATACTATAGAAACTACTCAGGCGTTAAGGACCTAATATATCTTTTAACCACGCCTTCTTTGTAGATATTAAGCCTATCGTAGATATGTGTTAAGAAGAGCGCAACAATATACGTATTAAAACTATGCAGTACTAGCTCTTCAAGATGGTAAAATAGAGGGCGCTCTATAGGAATATTTCGTCGCCCAAGGTAATTTATATAAGTATAGAGCGTAGAGTACTACTACGCATATTACTTACCACCAAAGAAAGTCCTTATAATCATATATAGGAAGTTTAACCGGAGGTGCTAGAGACCTAGAACAGGTAGTACCTAACAGTAGCTATTATATAAAAGCGCAGCCTCCGCCTGCTCCCGCTTATAGGTGTAGATAAGCTTTACAGTTTTCTAGTCACTATATACTAGATATAATCGGTCCTGGAAATTGTTATCGCGATTAAGCTATAGTTGCTCCAGGAAGATCGTCTTAAGTACGCAATAGTTGCCATTTATAGAAGCCTCGCTCTCTATAATAGGGCCTAGGTTTACATGCATTATCTTTACAGATAGCAGAATATCAATCTCTAGTATACGCGGATATTTAAGCTCGGTATTAGATTTAAAAATACTATTTATAGCAGTCAGATACGTGCTTTAGAGAGCATCTATAATTATAAAAATAGATATCCAATTTTAAATGCTATTATATATGTTACCTAGCGCCTTGGCAATATCCTTAATCCAAAGCTACACCCAGTTATATAGTATACTTTAAAGAAGGCCACTGGGGGGAATATAAGATCCACAGACAAGCTTTCTAGTAGTATAGAAATAAAAAACACTAGTGTCTCTAATTAACTAATATCGCGTTCGCTCAAGGTAGTCGAAATTATTATATATAATATAGATATTATTAAGAGCGGACATTAATTAGAGGTGAGTCTTTAATAATATTAGCACTAGTATATCTACCGCTGGTATTATAACCTTCCTTAGAGCGTTCGGCCAATTCCATCTTTTAGTAGTTAAGTGTTGTATATCCGTTAATAAGTCCTAGTCTATAAAGCAGTAATAGAACCTAACGCTTTACACCTATGCCTTAAAGATAAAGACCAAGGAGCTAAGCAAAATAGTTAGCGGAGCTTTAAGCGCAGCCCAATAAAAGGATAGACATAAAAAGAACAACCCGCCCTAGGTACAGATTTCGTAATTTATTAGTTCTTAACTATGCCAATAATCCTTCTATTAGTTAGTAGAGTAGAGGGGCATATTAACTAACTACCTTATAGCCCTATAAGAGTTAAACGTCTTTAAACTCTAGATCTGACTTCTATGGGCCAAAAATAACCGTCTTTTGCTAAAGATTACAAAGCTCTTTATAAAGGATATTTATAATTACATTAACTAGTTCCAAATGGATATCCGTAGTCTCTATAATTATATTACGGATTTCTTCGTCTCCTAGAAGGGTAGCAATAAGCCTCTTTACCTTCTTCTTTTTTACCTTCTTTTTTTGCACCTTATCTGTTATTACGCCTTTTCTTTTATTAGTATTAAACTGTAGCCACGCTAAAGAAAGGTCACTAAAGGAACATCACCAGTCCTATAAATGCTCTAAAATAACTCTAACCTTCTCTTCCTTTGTTACCGGGCGCGATATCCGCTCGGCGGATGCTCTAGTTGGTATTTAGATAGGCGTCCACTGGTTAACTAATATTGTGTTTATAGAGGGGGTAGGCAATTCAATTGTTAATATATTACCCGTTCGGCGGCGCTTTCTGTTTAACATCGCGGGGGCTAATAGGGTAGATATATTAATTAATTATAGAGCTACTTCTGCGGATTAATTTGACGGTATTTCTAAGATAATAGCTGTTATAGGGGGGTAGATTAATTTCGTTCAAGAAGGTGACTGCTCCATATACAAACAAAGTCGGATCGCTTAAGAAACGTTGGAAAAGTCTCTCAGACCATAGAATTAGCTTTTTGACAAAAAAGGTTAGCGATATCCGCTTGCGGATATACGTATGTCCGCTAACTGATTCTATGGTCTGAGCTTACTTACCTTAGCAAGCTCAGACGTGATTCTGTTGGTGCGGATTTTTAATTGGTCCGCAAGCTGACTAACTACATTTGTGCGAAACCACCAGAATCACGTCTGAGCTATATTTCCAAAGTTTCTTAGATTTCCGACGAAATCCACGTTGCGGAGATTGCGGAGATTGAAATAACTTAACACTAGGACTTTATATTATTCCCTAAAGTTGATCAATTATATAATAGAACGTAGGCTTTTAGAATATATCATTTTTATTACTTAGGTATTTTTAGGTCTTGTGATCATTTTCGTTAAAAAAAAAACGCGTTATTAGTAATTCTGTAACTATATATAACTTTATTAAACGCTAGCTAATATATATAAAACCTATATAGATCTATAATAGCCACCCTAAAGAACCCATTATAGCCTGGCGGACATATAGCGTCTATATTATAGTATATAAATACC